>ERZ779889.147-NODE-147-length-94967-cov-9.930167_pt1 | contig 94967 bp, 91 predicted proteins | sample MGYA00511030_ERZ779889 | MGnify/ENA primary metagenome ERZ779889 (study PRJEB29588, sample SAMEA2160616) | human gut metagenome | biome: human gut; feature: human-associated habitat; material: faeces | place: Denmark | collected 2008/2010 ...
AATACGGGGGGGGGGGGTTATTATGCACACATACTGAAAGGAGAAAAAAAGAAATGCACAAGAAATACTTCAACTTCATTCTGCCTCTTCTTGGCGCGGCGGTCGTCGTCGGAAGCGGCTTTTCCGCATGGGTTTTCAGCGATGTGGAAGCCAAAACGGCGGATCTGAACGGGACTATCGCGGTCGAGCCGTTGCAGGGATTGACCGCCGAACTTACGCTTGATACGACGTCGTTCAAACTGAATCTCGATCAGGGCGGAGTCGGAAACACGCAAAGCGATGCGGGAATTTACTTCAACGACGATTCCACTTTAACGCAATTGGAAGTCACGCTGACGTATACCTTGCATTCGGATGCGGCGTTCGAAGCGTGGGAGAACGTCAGTTGCGCCTACTCGGTAACGTATGCGCTGGACGGAAACATCGCCGAGTATCTGAATGCGAGCGACATCGCCAAGACGGAAATCACGACGACGGACACGGACGCAAGCACACGGACCTATACGCAATCGTTCGTTCTTTCGTTTACGTATGCCGACGGTAAAAAACCGAAGAATGCCGATGAATATGCCGCGATGAAGACGGCGGCAGAAGGTTCGTCGGTTACCGTTACGGTGAGCGTAGAGACGGAAATCGCCTGATTCCGCCTCTTTTGGGCAGGAAACAAGAAGAAGGAAGAAAACCGTGGAGAGCATGGCAAAACTGGTTAAAACCGGGTTGGTTCATCTTTCATCGTTTTTTCTAGTGTGCTCGACCGGGTTCTGCGCCTTCATCTTTTCCGATGTCGAAGAGAAAAACAGCAGGCTACCCGGACAGATTCAGGTCGAACCGCGCGTCGAATTCGGATCGCTGAGCGTGATTGAACCGCGGGAACTCGACTATGAGGAATACCGGATCGTCTTCGAGCAAGGCGGAAACGGCGACGAATTCGACGAAACGAAGGGGATCAGCCTGACGCCCCGTCTCGAATTCGTCTTTTCCGATTACGCTTTTGAGGACGGGACGACGTTGTCGGAGCAGGGGTATTTCATTTCTTTCTATCTGGAATTCGTCTGTGAAAACGGAATTTTCGACGAGGGAGGATACGCCGAATTTTTAAACACTGCTTCGGGACAGAGTTATGCGACGCGGATCCGACTCGATGTCGATGAAACCAGCCCGTCCACGCGTTTTGCTTTTGAACCCGTGTTTATCTGGCGTGAGGGGAAAAAGCCGTCCACGAGTCAGGCGTACGCGGACTTGCTGAATCGTCTCTATGCGGAATCGCCGACGATCGTTCTGATTCTGCATCTGATCGTCGAAAAGGAGGGAATGCGATGAAAAGGCATGGAAGAGCGCTGATCGTCTTTTTTCTTCTTTTTGCCTGCGCGCTGACGCTCGGAGGCGCGTTCTGTTCGTGGTATTTTCCCGATGAAATCGACCAGCGCGTCGAATCGGTCGGCGGAATCGGCGACTATCTTCGCCCGAATCAGTCGTTCGGCGACGGAGAAGACACCGTTCTTCTCGACGTCAAGTACTACAATGTCTATTTTTTAGCGCAGAATGTGCAGAAAATCGAAAACTTTCTGGAAAAGGACGGGATGGTCGACGGCGTGCAGAATTACCGATTCAAGGCGATTGAAAACGGTCTCTACTACGAAAACGACGTCGAAAACGGCAGCGTGAAATTCGGTTCGTGGGGAAAAACGTCGGATTCGCCCTACTATCAAAAGTTCAAGCACGTCGAGTCGATCACGACGGCGATGATGGACGAAATGGGCGAACCTTCCTGTTCGTTGATCGACGGAAATTCAAATATCGACGGGCAGTACTATCTTCTGCAATTTTCCTGCTGGTCGATCGACCCTTACGATATTTACGTCAGAAGCGCGTCGCATTCGGCGAACGAATCGTATATTCAGGTATACGGAACCTATCCTTACGCCGATTTTGAAATCGCTTACTTCAACATTTTGTTGGAATACTACGACGCCGAATCAATCCTGATCGACGGCGAAAAAACGCTGTTCTTTTACCCGATTTACACGGTCGGGAAGGACTATTACAGCATCCGGACCGGTCAGGACAGCGAAAACCTGCGGGATTCGATCGCGATCGATCGCGCGGAGGGCAGTCTGTTTTTCACGTTCGACGAAAAATACACGAAATTGATGAAGGAAAAAGGCTTGGCCGATACCGACGTTTCGGGGGAGCAAACGCGTTACAGAGCCTACCGTTATCAGGATTATCAGGTGGACGCGTCGGATCTGAACGACGGATACGGGACGATCCGGAACCATATCGACGAAGTCAACGGATCGTGGCTTTCGGAGAAGAAAGCCCTGACGACGGCGGAGGGGACCTATTCGCTCCATGGGGAAACCGGTCGGTACAATCTCTATCTCTTCGTCAAGGAACGCTATCAGATGCAATCTTCTTCCGTCGATCCGGAAAGTCTGACGCCGGATTTCACAGATGACGAAAGAATGAGGTTACAGGAAATTCTCGATGAGCAGTCGTTACACATCGACGCGGTCGTCCGACCGGACGTTCACAGCATCGTCAAAACCTATTATTACTACGCTTACTGTGATACGCGAGGATATTATCTCGCGATTGAAAAAATCTACGAGCCGCGTTTCATCGGCGGCATCACCGGCGATTTTTCGTATCAAAATCCGGTATCGCAATCGCTTCATTTTACCAAAAACGGACTGGAAGGTGAAGCCATCAACGCGTACGATCTCCGCAATCTGACGGTAAGCGTCCAGGAGGGCGAGTTCGGTTACATCGACTATTCGCTCGGCGAATCGGCGCGGAAAATGCGGATTCCGGATTACTATTTTGCCGTTCAACTCAGCGGCAACAGCGCAGATCCGTATGTCCAGCGAATCTGTCCGGAAAGCGAAGAAACTTCGTACGAAACGCCGACGTACCGGTATCTGGATAAGGACGGAAATCTGCAAACGGAAAACTACCGTTCCGAAGAATTGCTGATTTCCTTGCAGGACGCGGTAAACGACGACCGCGCGAAGCGAAAATCCGCGAAAACGCTCCGTTACAAAGACATCGAGCGGATTCAGGTCACCAAGTCCGATCCGAGCGAAGGATACTTTACGTTGGAAGAATATATCGAAAGAGGCGAAAGCGGCGAAGCGGGCTTTGACGATTATCTCCGCCTCATCGAATCGCTGTTACTCGTCCGTCCGATCGATTCGGGCACCTACAATCTCTATGCGTACGTCGATTACCGGACGAATGAAAACGGCGGGGAAGAACCTTACGGAGTCGATCTCTGGGCGTATCGGATTCACAATATTTTCGTCAATATCTACGATCCCGAAGATTTTAACGGCGAATCGCTGGATTTCGACGGAACCTATCTGTCTGCCGATGCGATCAGCCGGTATTCGTTCCGATGCGAATCGTTCTACTATCTGGAAACGGATCTCCTGTACGAGGACGACGGTTCGGTCAAACGCTACGTCCGGGGTTCCGGACTGGCCGATCTCGACGGGTTTCAGCAATACGATCTGCTCGGTCTTCTGACTTACTACGATCGTCAGGGGAAATGCTTTCAGGACATCGTTTCGGGTCGTTACATCACGCTGGAAAATATAGCGTCCAACCCGTTCGTCGTTCGGAAAAACTATATTCTGCAAGTGGTCGATCGACCATAGGAGGTGAAAAGGAATGCACGGATTCGTTCTCGACGCTGTCGCACGGCTGGAAAATATCGCTTTCGCGGTTTCTATCGCCGTGATTCTTCTGCTTGCCCTTACCTTTGCCGGACTCTTTTTCCTTTATTACCGTTCCTACGGGCGATGCATTTCCAACAAACTGGAAGACGATGCGTTGAAAAAGGAAATCATCAAAGAGAATCGGAAATACTTTGCCGCTTTTTCCCGGTCGCTTTCTTCGGAAAACGGTGCTTTCGTGCCTTTCAGCCGGTATCGCGAGGAGAACCGGAAAGCGAGAAACAGGATGAAGATCGTCGGAAATACCGTTCTCGTCGTCTTTTATTCGCTCTTCCTGTTTGCGTTAGGCTCTGCCATTTACGCGCGGAGTCAGGGAGAGTTGATTGCTTTGGGCGATACGACGTGCGTCATCATCCGTTCCGCGTCGATGGAGGAGAAGAATGCGCGAAATACCTATCTCGACGATTTCGGACTCGACGATCAGATTTCGCCGTATGCGCTGATCGGCTTGAAGAAAGCCGAAAAGGAAGAGATCGCCCTTTACGATATCGTCGCCGTCCGCGACGACGATAACCGCCTCGTCGTGCATCGGGTCGTGGCTATCGAAGAAAAAGACGGTCAGCGGCTTTATACCTTGCGCGGCGATGCCAACGCCGCTTCGGCCGATTACGAAAGAAATCTGACCTACGAGGAGATCGTCGGGCGATACAATGGCTTTCAGAGTTTTGCTTTGGGCGTAATCGTCTACTATTTTCAGTCGGGGATCGGTTTTATCACCCTTTGCTTCGCCTTGATCCTTCTCGGATTGTATGACGCGCTGGATATCTTTCTGGGAAAGAAAATTCAGATGCGAAAGGAAGCGCTGTATTCGTCGATCGACGCCGAACTCGAATCCGTTTTCCGGAAACGGAGGACTCCGCTTTTGACCGATGAAAGCGCGGATTCCGATCCGTCTTTCTCCGATCGTATCCGGGTGAGCCGTTTGGGCAAGATCGAATTCCGGGTTCCGCCGAAAGAAAAGGCGCAAAAGCGGAAAAAGGGTCTTCGGACCGGCAAGATCGAAGCGCGCGTGCCGACTTACGCCGAACAGGAACGGAAGAAAAAAAGAAAACGGAAAAATCAGATTTGAAAAAAGCGATGAAATCGCAAATATCTGTTGACTTAAAGTCGGAAAAAGGCAAAAATAAGGTGTACGTTGAATAAGAGGGAATGCGTCGGAAGGTTTCAGCGAGTCTGGTCGGGTGAAAGCAGACATCGGAAGGCGGATTCAGGTCGCTTAGGAGTGCGAAAGTAATGTTTCCGTCGATCGCGTTAAGATCAAAGAGAGCCGGTTATCGGGAATAACCGGGAAAAAAGGTGGCATCACGGTAATTATCGTCCTGTGGAGTATGTGGACTCTGCGGGACGTTTTTTTGAAAGGAGAAAAGAGATGTTGGACAAGCGTTACAATCCGAAGGAAATCGAAAAAGGAAAGTATCAGGAATGGAAAAAGCGGGGGTATTTCACCGCGAAAGGCGGGGACAAACCGAAGTTTTCGATGGTGATTCCGCCTCCGAACGTAACCGGAAAACTGCATATCGGCCATTCCTGGAACATCACGATTCAGGATATCATCGCCCGGTACAAGAGAGCGAAAGGTTACGATGTTCTCTGGCTTCCGGGAACGGATCACGCCGGAATCGCCACGCAGGCCAAAATCGAGGAGAAACTGCGCTTGCAGGGGCTTTCGCGTTATCAGTTGGGAAGGGAAAAGTTTCTTCAAGAGGCGTGGAAGTGGAAAGAGGAGTACGCTCAGACGATCCATAAGCAATGGGAAATGATGGGCATCGCCGTCGATTATTCCCGCGAACGTTTCACCCTCGACGAGGGTCTGAACAAGGCGGTGCGGAAAGTGTTCGTTTCGCTTTACCGGAAGGGACTGATTTATCGTGGCGAGCGGATCATCAACTGGGATCCGGTTTACAAAACCGCGTTGAGCAACATCGAGGTCATCTATCAGGAAGATCCGGGAAAAATGTACTATTTCCGGTATTATCTGGAAGATTCTTCCGAATATCTGGTCGTCGCGACGACGCGTCCGGAGACGATGTTCGGCGATGTCTGCGTCGCGGTGAACCCGAAAGATGAGCGTTATCGCGAGGTTGTCGGGAAATACGTCGTCAATCCGGCCAACGGCGAAAAACTTCCGGTCATCACGGACAGTTACGTCGATACGGAATTCGGAACCGGCGCGATGAAATGCACGCCGGCACACGATCCGAACGACTTCAAAATCGGTCAGAAATATCATCTTCCGCATCCGAAATGCATGAACGACGACGCCACGATGAACGATATCTGCGGAAAATATCGCGGACAGGACCGTTACGAGTGCCGGAAAAATCTGGTGGCCGACATCGAAAAACGGGGTTGTCTGATCAAGATCGAGGACATCGTGCATCAGGTCGGACACAGCGAACGGAGCCACGCCGTCGTCGAACCGATGCTGTCCGAGCAATGGTTCGTCCGCATGGGTCCGCTTTCGGAAGCGGCTTTGAACTATCAGGAGAGCGATCGTCCGATCGAATTCATTCCGGAACGGTTCAACAAGATTTTCACCAACTGGATGACGCATTGCGAAGACTGGTGCATTTCCCGTCAACTCTGGTGGGGACATCGGATACCGGCGTACTACCACAAGGTTACCGGCGAACTCCTCGTCAGCGAGGAGGAACCGGCGGACAGGGAGAACTGGACGCAGGACGAAGACGTTCTCGACACGTGGTTTTCTTCGGCACTCTGGCCGTTTTCGACGCTCGGGTGGCCGGAAGAAACGGAAGATCTGAAACGCTACTATCCGCTCGACGTCATGGTTACGGCTTACGACATCATCTTTTTCTGGGTGAGCCGGATGATCTTTCAGGGGCTGGAATTCACGAAGTCCCGTCCGTTCGACAAGGTATTGATTCACGGCCTCATCCGCGATGCGCAGGGGAGAAAAATGTCCAAGTCGCTGGGAAACGGCATCGATCCGATCGACGAAATCGAAAAGTACGGCGTCGACGCGATCCGTTACTTTCTGACCACTTCGACCTCGCCGGGACAGGACACGCGCTATATCGACGAAAAGGTTCAGGCGGCCGCGAATTATCTGAACAAGATCTGGAACGCTTCCCGTTTCATTTTGCTTCACATCGCTCCGGACGAGAAGGATTTCCGGATCGACGAGGCGTTACTCGACGATATTGACAAATACATTCTGACCCGATTGCAGAAGACGATCGCGAAAGTCACCGCCAACATGGAAAAATACGACTTCGCCAACGCTTCGACGCATCTTTACAATTTCGTTTACGACGATTTTACGTCGTGGTATCTCGAATTTGCCAAACTGAAACTTCAATCGGGCGATGAAAAACAGGCGCACAACGCGCTCGCGGTTCTTCTCGAAGTGCTGAAATCCGTTCTGCTCATGATCTATCCGTACACGCCGTTCATCGCGGAGGAAATCTACCTGAATCTGCCGGAACATCTGGAATCGATCATGGTGGACCGCTATCCGGAAGTCGACGAAAGCCGGATCGACGAGAAGAGCGAAGCCCTGATTGCCGATCTGATCGCCATGATCAAGGATATCCGCGCGTACAAGGTGGAGAATCAGATCGCCCCGAACGGCGCGGTCAGCCTGACGTTAATTCCGACGAAAGGCGACGTATCCGCTCTGATTCCGTATCTGAAACGGTTCGCTTTCGCCAAAGAGATCAACGTCCGGAGCGAATGCGAAGGGAATCTGCACGTCTACGGTTGTGCCAATCTGGTCATCGAGGATCAGGTCGACAAAGACGCGCTTCTGGCCCGGCTGAATAAGGAAATCGAAAGGCTCAACGGCGAGGTCGAACGGGGAACGAAGATGCTTTCCAACCCGAATTTTCTCGCCAAAGCGCCGAAAGAAAAGGTCGAGCGGGAAGAGAGCAAACTGCGCGATTACCGGAACGAACTGGCGGTTTATCTGGAAAAAGCCGAAGCGTTGAAAAAACGATAGACCGTAAAAAGAGAGGAAAAAAACATGAATATCGACGAAATCAAATACAACTTTCAACTGTTATCCGTCCGCGATATCGAGGACATCGGCGCGAAATTGCACCATTACCGCCATCTTCAATCGGGCGGCAACGTCTACTACCTCGAAAACGAGGATACCAACTGCTGTTTTGCCATCGGCTTCCGCACCTTGCCGGAAGATTCGACGGGCGTCTGCCACATCATCGAACACAGCCTTCTCTGCGGGTCGAAAAAGTATCCGCTGAAAGAGCCGTTCGTCAATCTGCTCAAAACGTCGCTTTCGACTTTTCTCAACGCGTTTACCGCCAGCGACTGGACGATGTATCCGTTCGCTTCCCAGACGCCGAAAGATTTCGACAATATCCTGAAAATCTATTGCGACGCGGTGTTCGATCCTCTGGTCATGGAGGATCCGAAGGCCTTCCTGCAAGAGGGTTGGCATCTGGAACTCAACGACAAGGACGAACTTCCTTCTTACAAGGGCGTCGTCTACAACGAAATGATCGGCGCGATGAGCAACGTCGATCAGATCCTGACGCAGACGACGTTCGAGGCGATGTATCCGGATACCTGCTACCGGCACAATTCCGGCGGCGATCCGGAAGCCATTCCGTCGCTGACGTACGAGAAATACCGCGAATTCTATCGGGAGCATTACACGCCGCAGAACGCCATGACCTACTTTTACGGAAAAATGGACATCGAAGAGAAATTGAAATTCCTGGACGAAGCGTACTTCTCGCGTTACGCGAAGAGCGACAGGGAGATCGAGATCGCCCCGCAGGAAGGGCTGATCGATCTGAACGTGTCCAAAGAATACGAGATCGGCGAGGAGGAAAGCCTGAAAGGAAACACGTATCTGTCGCTTTGCTACGGTCTGGATCGCTATGGCAATTACGAAGAACTGATGGCGATGCAGATTCTCTGCGACGCGCTTTTGTCCAAAAACGATTCGCCGGTCAAAAAAGCCCTGCTGGACGCCGGACTCGGCGAAAACGTCGAGACGTTCATCGACGACGGAAACATCGTCCCGGCCCTTCACATTCAATTGCAGAAGACCGACCCGGACAAAAAAGAGGCCTTTAAACAGGTCTTCGAGTCGGCGATCGAAAAGATCGTCGAAGAGGGAATCGACCGCAAACTGCTGCTGGCCTCGATCAATTATTCGGAATTCAAAGATAAAGAAATGGACATGGGCAAAATGCCGAAAGGTCTGGTTTTCGCCATGAACCTGATGGGGTGTTTCAATTACCGCACCGATATGGTCGAACGGTTCCGGTTCAGCCGCTACTACGATAAATTCCGCCGTGAACTTCCGAACCGCTATTTTGAAAATCTGTTGGAGAAGACGATTCTTCACAGCCGTCATCTGGTCGAAGTGACGCTGATTCCGTCCAAAACGCTGGGCGGAGAAAAGCGCAAGGCGATGGAAAAGAAGATGAAGGCGATCAAGGAGCAGATGAGCGAGGAAGAGATCGACGCGCTTCTGAAACTGAACCGCGATCTGAAAGCCTATCAGAATCACGTCGACACGCCGGAAGAACTGGCCACGCTCCCGAAACTGGAATTGAAAGACATTCCTTCCGACGTCAACTATCTCGATTCCAAAGAAACCGCGCTCAAAGGGCGAAAGACGATCCTTCATCGCGTTCCGACGAACAAAATCGGCTACGTCCGACTGTATTTCCGTCTGGATAAAGTCGCATTCGAGGATCTGCCTTATGTCTACCTGTTGAAAAATCTCTTCCTGAATTCGTCGACTAAAAACTATTCGTCGATCGAATTGACCAATGAGATCAAAACGTATCTGGGCGAACTGTCTTTCGCAATGCTGGCTCTCTCCGAAGACCGGGATCACTGCACGATGAATTTCGTCGTTTCCGCCAGCGCGTTGGAAGAAAATCTCGACCGGGTTCCGGTTCTGATCGACGAAGTGCTGTTCAAAAGCCGCTTCGCCAAAGACAAGATGAAGCAGACGTTGCAGCAACTGGCCACTTCGCTCCGTCAGGAAATCATCACCAACGGCATGCAGATCGCCAAACTGATGGCGAGAAGCGGTTATTCGCTGGAAGCCCGTTACGCGGCGCATTGCCTGAGAGGACCGAAACTTTACGCGTTCGTCCAGCGCCTGTCCCGCCCTTTTGAATACCGGAAGATCAAGGCCAAACTGGAAGAACTCATCAAGCGCATTTTCACCGAAGAAAACGTGACGATCTCGCTTTCCGGAGACAGGGAAACGCTGACTCACGCCGGAAAAGCGATCCGAAAACTGAAACTCGGCAAGGAGAACTATCCGATCGCACCGCTTCCGGAAAAGGAAGAAAGCGCGCAGAAAGAAGCCCTGATCATTCCTTCCGGCGTATCGTACAATGCTCTGGCCGGCAATCCGGGTTCAGAAAACATCGAGAAGGGAAAGTATTACGTCCTGTGCCATATCGTCAATTACGACTACCTTTGGAGCGAGGTCCGCGTCAAAGGCGGCGCTTACGGGTGCGGACTGACCTTCAACCGTTCGGGCGACGTCGCCTTCGGTTCATACCGCGATCCGAACGTTTCCGAAACGTATTCCGTCTACGCCGCGCTTCCGGATTATTTGAAGAAATTCCGCGTCGGCAAAGAGGAATTCGAGAATTACATCATCGGAACGATCGGCGAACTGGATTTCATGACGCCGGGTTCGATTCCGAGTCAGATCGATTCGGCGGATATCTACACGTTGATCGGAATCCGGAAAAAGGATCTGGTCGCGATCAAGCGGGATATCCTGAAAATGAAGCAGAAGGAGATTCGCGGACTTTCGACCGTCTTCGGGGAAATCATCGCGCATTCGTCCCGGTATACGATCGGAAACGAGGCGAAAATCCGGAAAGGCGATTTCGAGAAAGTCGCTTCGCTATGAGAAAAGACGCCGAGTTCGGCGCCTTTTTTCCGTATAAAGTCGATTATTTCGCCAAGAAAACCGCGCTTTTCAAATCTTCTTGACAATAACGACAATAAAATTATAATAAAACTATCGTGTTTTTAAGGGTAGTGAGCGTATGGGAAATATCGGTATCGGCATTGATGTGGGATCGACGACAGTGAAGATTGTCGTCCTCTCCGAAAGCGGCGAAATTCTGTATAAAAATTACGTCCGGCACTTCTCCGAAGTGAAGGCGACTCTTTTGCGTGAATTGAAAGCAATCGAAGCGACCTTTTCGGGGTATTCCGCTTCGTGCGCGATCACCGGAAGCGCCGGACTGGGTCTCTCCTCGAAAGCCGGAATCGGATTCGTTCAGGAGGTCTATTCTTCTTCATTAGCGGTTCGGAAACATTATCCCGACGCGGATGCGGTCATCGAACTCGGCGGTGAAGATGCGAAAATCATCTTTCTGACCAACGGAATCGAGCAGCGGATGAACGGCTCCTGCGCCGGCGGTACGGGGGCGTTCATCGATCAGATGGCGACCTTGCTGGGTTTGAGCGTCGGCGAACTCGACGCCCTCTCGGACAAGGCGACGAAAGTCTATCCGATCGCTTCCCGGTGCGGCGTCTTCGCCAAGTCGGACATTCAGCCGTTGATCAATCAGGGGGCTTCCAAGGAAGATATCGCGGCTTCCATCTTTCAGGCCGTCGTCGATCAGACCATTTCGGGGCTGGCGCAGGGCAGAGAGATCAAAGGAAAAGTCGTCTTTCTCGGCGGACCGCTTTCCTTCCTCAACGGGCTCAGGCGCGCCTTTACCGAAACGCTGAAACTCGATGAGGAACACGCCGTTTTTCCTTCGGACGGACCGGTTTTCATCGCACTCGGCGCGGCGATGTACGCGAAGAGCAATGAAAGCCCGCGGGAATTCTCCGAATGGGTGAAGATGATCGAAAACGCGGAGATGACGGGCAATATCGTTACGACCGAACCGCTGTTCGCTTCGGAAAGCGAATACGAAGCGTTCCTGTCGCGCCACAAAAGAAACGACGTGAAGACGGCTCCGTTGAAGGGCTATCGCGGAAAAGCGTATCTGGGCATCGACGCCGGATCGACGACGACCAAAGTGGCGCTGATCGACGAAGAGAACCGGATTCTTTTCAGCCATTACGTTTCCAACAAGGGCAAGCCTCTGGACATCATCACCGAACAGATCGGGAAGATCTACGCCGAAGCGGAGGAGGAGATGGAAATCGTTTCCTGCGCCGTGACCGGTTACGGAGAAGAACTGATCAAGGCCGGTTTAGGGGTGGACTTCGGCATCGTCGAAACCATCGCCCATTTCAAGGCGGCGAGTTATTTCTGTCCCGACGTCGACTTCATCATCGACATCGGCGGTCAGGACATCAAGTGCTTCCGGATCAAGAACCACGCGATCGACAGCATCATTCTGAACGAAGCCTGCTCTTCGGGGTGCGGTTCGTTCATTCAAACCTTCGCCGAAGCGTTGGGATACGACATCGATACGTTCGCCAAAATGGGCTTGTTTGCGTCCAATCCGGTCGATCTGGGGTCGCGTTGCACCGTGTTCATGAACAGCAGCGTCAAGCAGGCGCAGAAAGACGGAGCCAGTATCCGCGACATCAGCGCCGGACTCTCCCAGTCGATCATCAAGAACGCGATCTATAAGGTGATCCGCGCGAAGAGCGTCGACGAACTCGGGAAGAATATCGTCGCGCAAGGCGGAACGTTCTTAAACGACGCGGTGCTCCGGAGTTTTGAAAAAGAACTTCATCGGAGCGTCATCCGTCCGGGAATCGCCGGACTGATGGGCGCTTTCGGCGCGGCGATCTACGCGAAAGAGCATTCAAAAGGGAAGTCGACGCTGATCGGAAGAAAGGAACTGGATGCCTTTTCCTACCATTCGGTTTCTTCGGTGTGCAAAGGGTGTACCGCGCATTGCAGTCTCAACATTCTGTCGTTTAACGACGGCAAACGTTTCATATCGGGAAACCGTTGCGACAAGGTTTCTTCCGGCGGGCAAAACCGCTTCTTCCCTTCGCTGTACGATTTCAAGTATAAAAAGATCCTTTCGTACGGGAAGAAAGGCGCGCGGACGAATGCGCGCAAGGTCGGACTGCCTCTGGCGTTGAATTTTTACGAACTGATTCCGTTCTATGCGACTCTGTTCGATCAGATCGGATTCGAGGTCGTTCTCTCCGAAGAAACTTCCCGGAAAACGTATCTGAAAGGACAGCACACGATCGCCAGCGATACGATCTGCTATCCGGCGAAACTGATGCACGGGCAGATCGAGGATCTTCTCGATCGGGGCGTGGACTTCATCTTCTATCCGTGCATGACGTACAATATCGACGAAGCGGACAGCGACAACCATTACAACTGCCCGGTGGTCGCCTATTATCCGGAGACCCTGAAAGGAAACAATCCGCGTCTGAATCAGAGCAATTTCCTGGCGCCTTATCTCGACCTCAACCATAAAAACCGGACGTTGGAAGTCCTTTATCAGGTTCTGAGTCCGTACGGCGTGGGCAAAGCGCAATTGCGGTCGGCTTTGGGAAAAGCCTATCTGGAACTCGACGACTTCCACACGGAAATCGGCGAAACCGCGCGGAAATACATCGAAGAGGCGCGAAAGGAGAAGAGGAAGATCATCGTGCTGGCCGGACGCCCGTACCACATCGATCCGGAGATCAATCACGGCATCAGCCGGTATATGTCTTCTCTCGGCCTGGCCGTCCTCTCGGAAGACGCGCTGTCGAGGCTTTCCTCTACGCCGGATATGCAGATTCTCAATCAGTGGACGTATCATTCCCGACTTTTCAAAGCGGCGAATTACGTCGCTGAAAATCCGGATATGCAGATGGTTCAACTCGTCTCTTTCGGATGCGGAATGGACGCGATCACCAGCGATGAACTGCGCCGGATCCTCGAAGAGAACGGAAAACTTTACACCCAGTTGAAGATCGACGAAATCAACAATCTGGGCGCCTTGAAAATCCGGATCCGGAGTTTGCTCGCGGCGATCGACGACGAACTCAAAGTCAAGGAGTGAAGAAAATGGAATATCCTAAGTTTACCAAAGCGATGAAAGAGACGCATACCATTCTTTTGCCGGATATGCTTCCGATTCACTTTCGTCTGATCTCCTTTATTCTGGAAGACGCCGGTTACCATGTCGAATGCCTGCACAACGCTTCCCGAAGCGTGGTCGACGAAGGGCTGAAAAACGTTCACAACGATACTTGTTATCCGGCCTTACTCGTCATCGGCCAGTTTCTCGACGCTTTGAATTCGGGAAAGTACGACGTCAATCACGTCGCGCTTTTGATTACGCAGACCGGCGGGGGATGCCGCGCGTCCAATTACATTCATCTGCTCCGCAAGGCGATGGCGGTTCACTATCCTCAGGTTCCGGTGATTTCGTTTAACTTTTCCGGCTTGGAAAAAGATAAGGAAAGCGGCTTTCACCTTTCGCTTTCCGATCTGTTGCACATCCTGTACGCCGCCTACTACGGCGACCTTCTGATGTCGCTTTACAATCAGGTGCTTCCGTACGAAGTTTGCGAGGGCGAAGCAAAAGAAACGCTGGAACGTTGGGAAAACAAACTGAAAAAGATTCTCGTCTCTTCGCGATGCTTCCGCCTGAAAAAGTACGCAGGAAAAATGATCGACGACTTCAACCGGATTCCGCTTCGCGCGGAAAAGAAAATCAAAGTCGGCATCGTCGGCGAAATCTACGTCAAGTATTCGCCTCTGGCGAACAATCATCTGGAAGATTTCCTGCGTTCGGAAGGTTGCGAAGCGATTGTTCCGGCCTTGATGGATTTCGTTCTGTACAGCGTCGATGCCACTCTTTACAATCATAAAACGTACCGGACGAAGAACAAATTCGCCTTTCTGTTCCGAATCGCGTACCGGTATATGTACGGCATGGAGAAAAAACTCAACCGTTTGATCGAAAAGCGCTCGAAATTCGAGATTTTTCACGATTTTGAAAAACTGAAACAGGCGGCGAACCGGTATATCAGCGAGGGAGTCGTGATGGGCGAAGGCTGGCTGATTCCGGCTGAAATGGCGTTGCTAGTCGAAAGCGGGTGCGAGAACATCGTCGCCTGTCAGCCGTTCGGGTGTTTGCCGAACCATATCGTTTCAAAGGGGATGCAACGGGTGATCAAAAAAGCCTATCCGGAGGCCAATATCGTCGCAATCGACTACGATCCGGGCGCGACGCAGGTCAATCAGGAGAACCGGATTAAACTGATGCTTTCGCAAGCCAAAGAGAAACAAAAAGAAGGGGAAAGAAAATCCGATTGAAAAGGGCGCCCGCGAACGGGCGCTTTTTCAATCGCCTTCGGGAAGCCCGTCAAGCGAAAAAATCTGCTTCCGATTCATGGAATAGTACTGTCTTCCCGCGAAGATCAGATGATCGATCAGCATGCAATTAAGACCGAGCGTCACCATTTCCAACGAAGTCGTGGTGACGATGTCGTTGGAACTCGGAACGGGATTTCCGGAAGGGTGATTGTGAATCAGATAGTAGGAATGGGCCGAATAGCCGACGATGTGGGAAACCACCTCCCGGATCGAGAACGCCAGCGTATTCTCGTTTCCGGAAAAGATCTCGCGGATAAACAGCAGTTCCTTTTTTCGGTTGAGCAGAACCAGATAGGCCTTTTCCGTCGCCGCATTCTGATAGACCGAAGCAAAATGGCGTGCCAGATCTTCCGTCGTGATCGCCTTGTCCGGCAGACCCTGCTCCATGCGGCGGTGAATTTCGTAGATCGCCAGCACGTTCAGCGCTTTGGCGAGACTGATTCCGTCGAGCGAAACCAGTTCGTTGAGGCGGAGATATTTCAGGTTGGCGATACCGCCGATCTTGACAAGCAGGCGATTGGCGATTTCCAGAGCCGACTCCTTTCGGGTTCCGCTGGAAATGACGAGGGCGAGAAGTTCGGCGTTGGAAAGTTTTTCGATGCCGTATCTCAGCGCCTTTTCCCGCGGGCGTTCCTCAGGCGGCAGTTCCCGGATTTTGCTCATCTTACGACCAGGTGAATTTGAATCCGCCCGGAATTGTCGTGCTGCCGCTGGAAGAGGTGAAAAGCCGGTAGCAGATGACGGCAACGATCGCCGCGACCAAACAGGCCATCACCGCGGTGATCGTGAAAATCTCTCCGCCGGTAACGCTTTCCATTTCGCGATTGCTCAGAATTTCCATATTTTTTCCTCCTTCACCTTTTTATTCGCCGCGAGGATGAAAAAATCCCGAAGACGAATTCAATTTCTACAAATTCTGACAGGCGTTTTTTCAATAATGGAAATGGGTGAGAGAATGAACGAAGAATTTTTTGTCATTACCTGCGACGAAGAGGTCGAAAACTGTTGCCGCCGTCTGGACGAACTGCTGATTTCGTTCCGTCAGCCGCTTTATATCCGTCTCTCGGTGAGCAAAGCGATGTTCGAGCGCACGCTCGGATCGATCGTCCCCCGATTGCAGTTTCTCAATGCCGGCGTGATTTCCGGACTGAACGTGATTAACGACGATTATCAGGTTATCGACGAAGATGATTTTTCACTGGAACAGGAAATTCATCGCGATTCGATCATCAAATTCCAGATCCCCCGGGAAATGTGTCTGAAAATCTATTCTCGGGTGATCGTGCTGAATGAAATTTCCGGCACGGTTCGCCTGATGAAAGAAGAAAGCACGCTTCTGGCCGAGTCGGTCAGTCACGCGAAAATCATCACGACGAAATCGGCAGTGAGCAATTATTCAAAGAAAAAAATCTATATCAAAGGAAATCAGGTGCTATGAAAGATGTCATTGTCGTAACCAGCGGAAAAGGCGGCGTGGGGAAATCGACGATCTCGGCGATGATCGGACTGAATCTCTCCTCGCGGGGGAGAATTCTTCTGATCGACGCCGATCTCGGACTGAACAATCTCGATCTGCTCCTGAACGTTCCGTCTTCTTCCTACGATATCGCCGATGTCATCAAGGGGCGGTGCGAACTGGAAGAGGCGATGATGAAAGTCAAAGAAAACCTCTTCATTCTCAACCTTTGCCTTTCCAGCGAAATCCGAAAGTATCCCGAATATCTTCTGGAAACGATCATCGGGCAGACCGGCGACTATTTCGACTACATCATCATCGATTCGCCGGCCGGCATGGAACAGGGCTTTCTCAATACGCTGAGCGTCGCGACGCGGGGGATCATCGTGCTCAACGACGAACTGACTTCGTACGAAGACGGGCGGAAAATCCAGCGACTTTGCAAGATTCACAATCTGAAAAACATTCTCTATGTGATGAACCGTTATAATAAAAAGGAGTCGATCAAGGAATATATCCGCACGCGGTTCCGTTACTATCTCAACGACAATCATCTCATCTACATCAACAATGTCGCCGGGAATCTCTACCGCAAGTACCGGCTGCTCTCGCACGACAAGGAATTCAACAATCTGATCAAGGAAATCGTCAAACCGAATTCGGTCCGGGTATTCTAAACCGCGAAGGCCGTTCATATATAAAGGTAAGGGGATCATATGGAAAGCGTAAAAGGAATCAGAAAAAGACTGAACAAGTCGAAAAAAAGATGGGTATTGAACGTTTTAAGCGGCGTTTTCGCCGTACTTGCCGTTCTGTTAGGCGTGCTGATTTATATGAAAAAGGATCAGAACGCCACGTTTTTGAAAAACAATTTCAACATCAACGCCGATTTTACCGGAATCAACGCGAGTATCGACAAAGCGCTCGGATCGCTTTTCACGTTCAAACTCGCTACCGGAAATCAGACGCAGACCGTCAGCGGTTCCGTTCAGTATCTTCAAGGCGACGGCGACAGCGAATTCTCTTGTGAAGGAAGCCAGATTCCGGCCTTGTCCGCCGGCGTGGTCTATTTCGTCGGAATGGAAGACGACGGCACCTATTCGCTTCTAGTCGAATACGACAACACGCTTCTGGTTGCATACTATCGCGTGAGCGATCCGTTAGTGAAAACCTACGATCAGGTCCGAAAAGGGGATTATCTCGCCTCGTATCAGGGAAGTTTCAAGGCGCTGTTCAAGAAGGACGGCCGACTGCTCACTTACGAAGAAGCGATGCAATGATTTTCATTATCCACCCGATCACGGTCATCTATCTCTTTCTCGGATTGATGAGCGACAGCCTGCACGGACTGATTTTTCTCTATCTCTTCGGATTCATTCACGAAATCTCCCACGTTCTCGTCGCGCGGATTTTCAAGATCAAAACGACGGAAATCGCCCTCTACCCGACCGGATTCCGGGCGAAGATCGGAGATTTTTCGCATCTGAGTTCGGCGCGCCAACTGGCGATTCTTTCCGCCGGACCGCTCAGTTTCTTTTTCAGCGCCGCTTTGATCGTCCTTTTTTACCGCTGGGGAATCGTTTCCGTTTACGGTAAACGGCTGTGCGACAATTACAATCTTCTGATCTTGCTGTTCAACATTCTGCCGGTCTATCCGCTGGACGGGGGAAAGATCTTCGACATTCTCGCCGCGAATTTCGTCGACGAATTGAATTGCCGCCGTCTCCGGATTCTGATTTCGCTGATCTGCCTCCTTCTGATGGTCCGTTACATACAGACTCTCGGCGACCTGATGATGATCGGATTCATCGCCGCTCACTTCGCCCTGTCGTTGATCCGTTTCAAAAAAGAGTATATTCTCTGTCTGATTCGTCGGAAGTTCGACGAAAATCCATACAGGATCAAGATCAACCGAAAGTTGCGGATTTACCGCTACCGGAACAATTACTGCGTGGAAAAAGACCGCTTCATCGATGAAAAGCAGATCATCGACCGCCTGATCCGAAATTACCGTTCGTGAGAAGGCTTTGACATCCGCACAGGCGAAACGGTATAATAAGAAGCGAAAGAGGGAGGGCGTATGCTTCGGAAATGGACGGGCCTGCTGGTCTTGCTTTTTTGTTTGGTTTCCTGTCCGAGTGCAAAGGATCGGGGAGAATACCGCTCGGAAATCTGGGTGGCCAGCGATCTTCACTATCTTTCCGATGCGCTGATCGATGAAAACAGCGCGTACGAAAAGGCGAATCTGACTTCGGACGGACGCATTCAGGAATGCGACGGTCTTCTTGTAGACGCCCTCGTCGAACGGGTCAACGCGGAGCAGCCGGATTATCTGATCCTGACAGGCGATCTGACGTACAACGGCGAAGCGGAATCGCATCGGGTGCTGATCGGAAAACTGCGTGAGATCAAAGAGAGCACAAAGGTGCTCGTCATTCCGGGAAATCACGACCTCCACAATCTGAAAGCCCTCCGGTTCGATGAAAGCGGAACATCGTCCGCCGAAAACCTTTCCTGCGCGGAATTTGAAGAACTTTACGCCGATTTCGGCTATCGGAACGCGCTGAGTCGGGATTCGCTTTCGCTCAGTTACGTATACGCGCTCGACAAGGACACGTGGGCGCTGATGCTCGATACGACGTTCAGCCGCTACAACGAGGAGTACGGCATGAATTTCGTCGGAGGCGGTCTGGAAGAGGATACGCTGAACTGGGTCGAAAGCATTCTCGAATCCGCCGAAAAGGCGAACAAGAAGGTGATCGGATTTTCGCATCACAACCTGATGAATCACAACGATCTTTTCACGCGATTGTACACGATTTCGCAAAATGAAAACCTGTTGAATCTCTATGCCGAATACGGCGTCCGACTTCATTTTTCCGGGCATCTTCACATTCAGAACATCGCTTCGGAAAAAGTAGACGGAAAACGGATTTACGATATCGCTTCTTCTTCGCTTCTGGTCTACGGAAACCGCTTCGGACGGCTGAAAGTCTACGATCGGTACGCCGAATACCATACGGAAAACGTCGTCGGCGACGAGGCGTTTTTAAAACAATCGAAAGCGATATTCTACGGGAAGTATTACGACAAATCGCTGAACGGCTTTCAGGTCCGTTACGAGAATTACGCGGAAATGCTCGCGTATGCTTCCGAAGCCAATGCGCTGTATTTCGACGGCGACTATGCTTCGATCCGCAGGCTGAACCGGGAAAATAAAGCGCTGTACGATTTCGTCCGAAGCAAAACGTGCGAAGACGCCTATTTGAAATCGATCGTTTCCGTCCCGGACGAAAATCCGAATTTCCTGTCGGTTTACGATCACTGAAAAGAAAAGAGAGGGCAATCTGCGTTGCAAGTCAGAAGCAAAGAAAACGATCGATCGGATAAGCATTTTTAATAAGAATGTGGAAAAGTGTTGTTTTAGGCTGTGCGATGCCGTGGAAAAGTGTATTTTGAGCGTTGATTTTTTCATGGATTTGTGTAGGAAACATCGGATAACCCCTTTGACGCGGTATTTGACCGCATTCAGGTTGATGAACTTTCCGTTTTTCAAAAAAAAGCATTGTATTTGCCTGCCCGATTTGCTATATTACCTTTGTTGTCGCCTGTCAAAAGGCCTCAACCGCATTGAAGAGGCACTTAATGACGGATCGTCAGCCTCCAAAGCGAGTCTAGTCTATGGAAACAGGAGGGAATAAAATGTACGCGATCATCGAAACTGGCGGAAAGCAGGTCAAAGTAGAAGTCGGATCGAAAATTTACGTCGAGAAACTCGACGCCGAAGTCGGTTCTTCTTATACGTTCGACAAGGTACTGCTTGTCAGCGATAAAGATGCCAAGGTCGGAACGCCTTATGTCGAAGGCGCCACCGTCGTTGCCAAAGTCGAGAAGCAGGGAAAAGAAAAGAAAATCCTGGTCTTCAAGTACAAAAGCAAGGCCAATTATCGCCGCAAACAAGGACATCGTCAACCGTATACTTGCTTGATAGTTGAATCCATCAATGCTTGATGTATGATTCAGGTCAAGAAAATCTATTCGGAAAACGAATTGACCGGGCTAAAAATTCACGGTCATTCTCAGTCAAATTCCAGCGGGAAAGATCTGATCTGCGCTGGTGTCTCGTCGATTGTCACCGGAGGGTTCAACGCGCTCGATCCGAGCGAGATTGAAACGGTCGCTTTGGAAGAAGGATACGCCGAAGTGAAACTGATTCCGGGTTCGGGAAAATCCAAAACGGTGCTGGAAGTCATTCTGGTTCAGTTGGAAACGATCGCCGAGAGTTATCCACAATTTATCAGAATCAAGTAAAATGAGGAGGTTGCAAAAATGATGTTCAAGTTAAATATCCAGTTATTTGCTTCTAAAAAGGGTGTCGGTTCCACCAAAAACGGACGCGATTCCGAATCGAAACGTCTGGGTGCGAAAAAATCCGACGGACAGTTCGCAACTGCCGGTTCGATTATTTACCGTCAACGGGGAACGAAAATTTATCCGGGTCTCAATACGATGAGAGGCGGAGACGATACGATCTTCGCGACCTGCGACGGCATCGTCAAATACGAACGCTGGGGCAAGAAGAGAACGAGAGCGTGCGTTTATCCGCTTGAAGCGAAATAAAATCCGATGAAAGTACCTGTTCGGGTACTTTTTTTTGAAAGAATTGTTTATAATAGGGTTTAATCCGGAGGAGTTGAAGAACATGTTTATCGACAAAGCGAAAATCACGGTCAAAGCCGGAAAAGGCGGCGACGGAGCCATCTCTTTTCTGCATGAAAAATACATCGAAAAGGGCGGACCGGACGGAGGAAACGGCGGACACGGGGGAAATATCTTCCTGGTCGCGTCCACGGACGAAAATACCCTGATCAACTACCGGCATTCGCGGAAAGTCGTCGCCGAAGACGGCGGTAAGGGCGCGAAAAAGAAGATGTACGGTCGGAAGGCGCAGGACGTCTACCTGAAAGTGCCGGTGGGAACCGTCGTTTTTGAAGAACCGGAACATCGCTTTCTCGCCGATCTTTCCAAAGAAGGTCAGGAATTTCTCGTCGCCCGCGGCGGTCGTGGCGGTCGGGGAAACGCCTGTTTCGTCTCGGCGGTCAACCGCGTGCCGCGCGTCGCGGAAAACGGCGTGCCGGGCGAAGAGAAAGCGATCACGCTCGAATTGAAATTGCTGGCCGATGCCGGATTAGTCGGCTTGCCGAGCGTAGGAAAATCCACGCTTCTCAGCGTCGTCAGCGCCGCGAAACCGGAGATCGCCGACTATCCGTTCACGACTCTGTCGCCGAACTTGGGCGTCTGTCGGGTCGACGACGGCTTTTCTTTCGTTCTGGCCGACCTTCCCGGACTGATCGAAGGAGCGAGCGAAGGAAAGGGACTCGGTCTTGTTTTTCTCCGCCATATCGAACGGTGCCGGGTGTTGGTTCACGTTCTCGACATGACTTCCGAGAATCCTCTGGACGATTTCAAGACGGTCAACCGGGAATTAGAAGCCTACGGTTACGATCTCCTCAAACGGCCGATGATCGTCGTCTGTTCCAAGGTCGAAGATTTCGGAACCGAAGAAAGATACAAAGAAGTGGCGAAGGCCCTCTCTTCCGCCTATCCGGTCCTTCCGGTTTGCGCGCCGCTTCATCAGGGAACGGATCGCCTTCTCTATCAGATCAAAGAAATTCTGGAAGCGACGCCGGCGTTTCCGCTTTATGAATCGGGCGACAGTCCGGTCAAGGTTTACGACGCGAAAAAGGATCTTAAACCTGAATTTGAAATCCGCCGGACGGGGGAAAGCGAATTCCGCATTTTCGGCGATAGAATCGAGCGGACGTATTCCCTGATCAATCTTTCCACCGACGAAGGAATCCTGAAATTGCTTTCCGTTCTCCGGAATATCGGCGTGGACGACCGTCTGAGGGAAATGGGAGCCAAAGACGGGGATACCGTCGTTCTGTGCGATTTCGAGTTTGAATATTTTGAATAAAAAAACGGCGTTTTCCATTTCCTTGTGGAAATTCGCCCGATGAAAAGTTAGAATAAGAACGAGGAGAAGAAAATGGAAGAAAAGTTCGGCAGCGTCCATCTCGGCTTGATCGCTTCGTTTTGCGTTCTGATCATTCTTTTTTCCGTTTTCGTCATATTGGGCTGATGTATTACTATCTGAGAGGTTCGATCGTCGAAGTCCGCGACGACGCGGTCGTCGTCGATGTCGGCGGCGTCGGGTATCTGGTTATGATGTCGCACCCGGAAGCCTATCGCGAGGGCGATTCGGCTTTGGTTTATGTTTCCCAGATCGTCCGCGAAGACGAACAGTATCTCGTCGGCTTTTCTTCGCTGAGAGAAAAGGATATTTTCGCCAAACTGATCGCCTGCAAAGGAATCGGTCCGAAGACGGCGTTAGGGGCGCTGAGAGATATTTCGATCGACGACTTCCTTTCCGCCGTGAAAAACAACGATGTCCGCGCGTTGAAAAAACTTTCGGGAATCGGTCCGAAAGCGGCTTCGCAGATCATTCTCGATCTGCAAGGCGTTCTGGCCGTTGAAACGGCGAAGGCGACGGAAAAATGGAGTCCGGCGCAGGAAGACGCCCGCGCGGCGTTGAAGAATCTGGGTTTCCGGATCAAGGATATCGACGACTGTCTGAAACAGATCGAGGGGGATTTCACCGCCGAGCAGTATATCCGTCAGGTATTGCAACGAATCAAGAAAGGATGAGTATGTCGAAATTAACGAGTCCCGAAAACGTCAATGAATCGGAAAGAGAAGAAGAGATTTCCCTTCGCCCTCTGAGTCTGGACGAATACGTCGGTCAGAGTCAGATCAAGGAAAATCTGAAAATTTTCATCACGGCGGCGAAAAAGCGCAACGAAACGCTGGATCACGTCTTGGTTTACGGACCTCCCGGTCTTGGAAAGACGACGCTCGCGTACGTCGTCGCCAACGAAATGGGCGGCAAAATCCGCCTCGTCAACGGTCCGTCGATCGAAAAACCGGGCGATCTGGCGGCGCTTTTGTCGACGATCGAACCCGGCGACATTCTCTTTATCGACGAAATTCACCGCATTCCCCGCGTAGTGGAGGAAATTCTCTACGGCGCGATGGAGGATTTTACATTGACGCTGATGGTCGGCCGCGACGAGGACGCGCGGAACATTACGATCGATCTTGCGCCGTTTACCTTATTCGGCGCGACGACGCGCCCGGGCGATCTTTCTTCGCCGTTACGCGATCGGTTCGGCATCGTCTCCCGTCTGGACTACTATTCGATCGAAGAACTGAAAAAAATCATCCTGCGGACCAGCCGCGTCTTTCAGATGCCGATCGACGATGAAGCGGCGGAAGCCATCGCTTTGCGAAGCCGGGGGACGCCGCGGATCGCCAACCGCATCTACCGTCGGGTCCGCGATTTCGCTTCGTTTGCCGATCTCGGACAGATTGACGCGTCCGTTTGCGAAAACGCTTTTCAGATGCTCCGCATCGACTCTTTGGGACTCGACGACGTCGATACCCGGTATATCAGCGCCTTGGTCAAACGTTTCAACGGCGGTCCGGTCGGTCTGGAAACGCTGGCTTCCACGATCGGCGAAGAAATGAACAACCTCGAAGAAGTCTGCGAACCGTATCTGTTGAAACTCGGCATGATCAACAAGACGCCGCGGGGAAGAGTCGCCACCGAAAAGGCGTATCAACACTTCAAAATCGATCTGTTTGCGAAAGACTGATGCGGGTTCTGAATGAATAAAAAAAAGGGGTGTTCCCCTTTTTTCGCATTCAACGTTGATCAGTTGGATTTCAGCCGTCGCGCGCCGAGATTGACGCCGATGATGCAGCCGACGACGATGAGCAGGCAACGGCTTACGATGATGTAGACGGAGGAAAACTGAAAGTCCTTGTCGATCAGTTTGTAGGAATAGACGATCACCAGATAAATCAGGGTAAGAAGGAGACCGTTCAGAAGTCCCTTCTTTTTTTCTACCAGACCGAAGATCAGTCCCAGCAGGAAAAAAAGCGCCAGAGAGAGAGCAAGCAGAAGATTGTCGTTGACGTTGATCGAAATGACATGGAACGAACTGAGCAACGAAATCGTCAGCGTCAGGATCACTCCCAGAATAATCACGAAAATAAAGGACAGACTAATATTGGTAAATTTACGTTTCATATCGCACCTCAATAAACTTTATGAGACGGGACAGGAGTTTAGAAGAAAATTTATGACAATCGAAGAAATCGGACATCTCAGTTACAAAACCTTGATCTGCTATGGCTTTCTGATCATCATTCTGAAATTGATGGGGAAGCGGGAAATCGGAAAACTTTCGACTTTCGACATCGTGGTCTTTTTCGTCATCAGCGAACTCTTTTCGCTCAGCCTGAACGAGCCGAAGTCAAGCGTACTGCACAGCCTGATTCCGATCAGCATCATCGTGATCTTGCAGATCATCACCGCGATTTTCTCGCTGAAAAACCGAAAATTCCGGAAAGCGATGGAGGGAATTCCGACTTTTCTGATTTACAACGGAAAAATCGACGTCAAACAGATGAAGAAAAACCGTTACAATCTCGACGATCTGCTTTTGCAATTGCGCATGAAAGACGTCCAGACGCCCGACGAAGTGCAGTTCGCGATTCTGGAAAACAACGGCGAACTGAACATCATTCTGAAAGCCGACAACGAATTGCTGGATCCGCTTCCGTTGATCAGCGACGGCGAACTGAACGTCAAAACCTTGCAACGGGTCAACAAGACGAAAGAGGAAATCTATCAGATCATTCTGAACGAGGGATACAGCCGTTTTGAAGAGATCTTCCTGCTGATTTTAAAGACGGACGGGGTTCTTCTGATACCGTACGAAAAAACGAAATAGAAAAAACAGATTCATCGCGACGTCGATGTACGTGGAAGCGATGATCGCAATGCAGAGACCGTCGATTCCGAGCGGTCCGATAAGAAGAACCATCAGGACGATCCGTCCGATGCTGGAAACGATCGTCGAGATCAGCGCGCATCGGGAAAGGTTGAATAACGACAGACAGGTGACGATCGGGCTTTCGACGTAGTAGACGATGAAGAAAAAGGCGTATTTCCGGACAAGGCTGCTGCCGTAAGGCTGACCGTAGACGAGCCGGGTCAGCGGATCGCTGAAAAAGAAGTAGACGGACGAAATCGCCGCGCCGATGAAGAAGCACAGAAGCAGAACGCGGAAGATGTACTTTTTTGCCGCGCGGTCATTCTGATTCCGGATCAATCGACCCAGATGAGGGATGATCAGATTGCTGAGCGTCACCGAAATGAATCCCGGCATCAGAAGCAGGGGAAGCACGTAGGAATTGAGAATGCCGTACTGAATCGTGATCTCTTCGACGGACAGCATCTTCCGGCTCATCAGCGCGGTAAAGATGATCGGTTCGACGAAATAGGTCAGCGAACCGACCAGCCGGGAAAGCGTCAGCGGGATCGATATTTTCAGAATACTGCCGTAATCATCGTCTTTTTTATCGTGATTTTTCAAGAAAGCGGTGACTTTTCCGAAACTCATGTTCCGGTAGAAGAGAAGCATGTAGACGATCTGAAAGACTTCGCCGACGCAGAGAGAAAAAACCGCGACGGAAGCCTTGATGCTCGGATCGGCGTCGCCGAAGAAAGAGAGAATGACGATCAGGAAAAGGAGGCGGCCGCATTCTTCAAAAACCTGCGACCCCGATGTGAGTTTCATCTCGCCGATGCCCAGAAAATAGCCTTTGATGATGCTGGAAACCGAAGTCAGAGGAATGACGAATACGGCGGCGAAGACGGCGGGAAGAGTTGCCGTGTTTTTCAGGAGATAGCGGCTGATCGGATAGGCGAAAATCGCAAGGAGGAGAATCAGAATGAGCGAAAGCACGACGGTGATAAAGAGCGCGTTGAAGAGGATCGTCTTTCTTCGTTCCGGGCGTCGGGCGATGGAGGAACCGATCGCATTCTGCAAGGAAAGCGAAGACAGCGTCAGAAGAAGCAAGATCAGCGGATTGACCAGCGAAAAGAGCGACATCGCCTCTAACCCGAGTTCCCGGGTCATGATGATTTTGGTGACTAATGACATGCACTTGGCGAACAGGCCGATCAGCAGGACTTCGCTTAACAGAATGAACTGGACTTTTTTACTCATTTTTCTCCTTGTTATTGAAAACGTCCCATCGAAATGATATAGTTATTTAGCGATTTCGGTTTAACGTTATTTATTTATAATAAATAATCCGTTAAATCTCGGGTCACTACTATAAATCATAGTTAAAAACCATCCATTATAGAACAACAGGAGGAATAAAAATGCGTCGTTTTGCCGGTTATCTTGCCATTGTCGTCACGCTGATCCTGACGGTGGCTTTCAATATTTCCCACCAGATCGGCGATCTGAATCTCGGATTGGAATACGGAAGCGGGTATGAAGCCGTTTACCGCGTCGATTTCGAGGAAAGCAGCAAGGACATCGAGGATATCGTCAATATCGTGACGCAGCGGATCGAAGACGCCGAAGTCCGAAACGGCAACGTCGAATCCTTTTCCGACGACGACCGCGACGAACATCAGATCCGGATCAAGGCGAATTCCCAGACGGCGGAAGAATTTGAATACATTCTCCGTTCGGCGGAATCGACGGGCGAAATCACGGTTTCCGCCGTGCTCAACGAAGGCGATTACGCGGAACTGGTCGATCCGTTCGTCCGGGGAAGCGCGACGGTGGAATGGTCGGGAAGCACGCCGTACGTTTCCGTCGACGTCAAGGATTACGATGCGTTCAATTCGTTCGTAACCGCCTGCAACGACGCGTACAAAAAATTCGACGAAGAGTACAACACCAGCGAGGACGACAGCGAATCGACCATCGACGGCGTCATCGTCGTCTGGCTGGATAAAACGGAGACCGACAGTTATCTCGAAGCGTTTGAAAACGAAAACGAAGTGATTCAGGAGGAAGTCAAGAGCAAAATCCTTTCGATCATTCCGACTTCCTACTTTCAGGTAACCAAAGACATCAACGACAAGGTCACCAGCGCGAAATTGCTGATCGACCGGTACGACTTCGATCAGATTCAGATGGTCGGTCAGTCGGCGCATACGATCGAGAGGTTGCTGAATTACGAGCCGCAGGATTACTCCCTGACCCGTCTTTATGTGCAGAGAGTCAGCGCGACTTACGGTAGCCAGACGTTCACCATCATGCTGATCGGACTCGGCATCGCCGTTCTGGCCGCTGTCGTGTTCCTCATCGTCCGTTACGGTCTGGCGGGCCTGTCCGGAGGCGCATCGCTCGGACTTTCCGCCTTGCTGATTCTGATCGTATTCAATTTCTTCGGATACACCGTCACGACGATGGTCTTCATCGCCTTTATCCTCTCGGTGATCCTCAATCTGGCGTTCCTGATTCCGCTTTTAGAGAATTTCCGCGAAGAATTATTAAAAGGAAAGAATGTCGTAAAAGCCAGTCAGGAGGCGTTCTCCTCCTCGAAATTCACCGCGTTGGACATTCTGATCTGCTCGTTGTTAGTCAACGTCGTCACGATCGCGGTTTCGATCAATCAGGTCAAACTGCTTCCGATCACGCTTCTGATCGCGACGATCGTCTCCTATGTGGTCGACCGATTGCTGATGCGCCTCATGATGTGGTGGCTGACGCACTCGAAAGTGGGGGAAAACAAGCGGATCTACGGCGTCAAAGAAAGCGATTGCCCGGTCGTGAGCCGGGACGAAGTGCAGAAGAAATTCAACTTCATGCACAAGTACGATCCGGTCCGTCCGAATCCGGTCGGAAGAATCGGAAACGCGGTCCTGAGCGTTCTGTGCGCGGCGATCATCGCGGTCTTCGCGTTCGTGCCTTCGCTGAACGCTTTCCATTACACCGACGAATTCAATACGACGACGCGGATCGAAATCACTTCGGAAATGACGACCTCTCATCATCTCTTTGAAACGAAGAAATCCGTCGTGGACTTCTTCGAGGAACACTATCAACTTACGCCGAGTTCGGTGGAAATCAACCTGGTGGAGAACGTCATCACCGATTCGTCCAACCGCGACGATCTGCCGACGATCGCCTATATCTCCGTTGGATTCGACAGCGTGATTTCGTTCAGTTACGAAGAATACGAAGCGTTGCAACTCAGCATCCGCGATCTGGACTACGGGGAAAACGCCGAAGTCTACATCGGCACCACCGAATCGAATATGCCGAATTACATTCTCCGTTACAGCATCTCCACGCTTCTGGTCTTCGGACTGGTCGCTTCCGCCTATTATCTAATCCGTTTCAAGGTCAGTTACGGAATCGCGACGCTGTCGACGGTCGTCTCTCCGGCGTTGTGGACGTTGGCGATCCTGATCGTCTCCCGGATTCCGGCCTCGCCGCTTGTGCTGATGGGTGTGGCGTCTGGTCTCTTCATCGGCAGTCTGATTCAGATTCCGCTGTTCAGCCGAATGAAGAAACTGACCCGCGAAAGCAAGACGCGCGCGCTGAATTTCGATCAGCGGAAAGAAATCGCCGTCGAGGCGAACCGCGAAAGCCTTCACGTCGTCGTGAAACTGGGAATCATCTCCCTGGCGGGCATTCTTCTTCTGGCGTGTTTCTCTCCGGTCGAAGTGCTCAGCGTGTACATCGGAATGGCTTTGGCCTTGCTGTTCGTTCTGTTGGAATGCCTCACCTTCACTCCGGTCTATCTGGCCGTCGAAAAGGGGTTGTATTCGCTGAAAGTCAAGTGGCTTTCCAAGCGGCAGGATACCCGGAAAGAAAAGGGGAAAAAGCGCTTGAAGAAGATCAAGGAAGCCCATAAAAACGTCGGATCGGAACCGGAAGAAGCGACGATTCCGGGCATCAACGACTGAATTTTGCAGGTTGCGTCACGCAACCTTTTTTTGAAGAGGTATCTATGAATTTTGTAAATAAACTGATGAACGCGATGGGAATCACGCCGGAGGAGTTTGACCGGCTGAACGAAACGATCACGCTTGATCGGATCGAAAGTCCGGATCATTTCGAGCAGATGGAGGTCGCTGTGGCGCGCATTGAACAGGCGATGCGTCAGAAAGAAAAGATCATGATATACGGCGATTACGACTGCGACGGCATTTGCAGCGTATCGATTCTGGTGAAGACGTTCGCCAAAAGGAATTACCCGGTCGGTTACTACATTCCGTCCCGTTACAAAGATGGTTACGGAATCAACGAGACGTTAGTCGACGAAATCAAAAAAAAGGGGTATTCGCTGATCATCACCGTCGATAACGGCGTTCGGCAGTTTTCGGCTCTGAAAAGGGCGAAAGACTACGGAATCGACGTCATTCTGACCGATCATCACGAGTTCGCCGACGTTTTGCCGGAGTGTTTCTGCCTGATTCACCCTTTCCGGAAAAGACAGGACCCGATGGGGCAGTGCGGCGCCTACGTCGCCTTCATGCTTTCGATCAGGTTGTTAAATAGAATCGATGAATACCTTCTTTCTCTGGCGGCGCTGGCGACGGTATCCGACGTCATGCCGATGAACAGCCACAATCGGAACCTGGTTCGTTATGCGGTGCAGAACCGTCTTCCGGACGCGTATCCGAATCTGACCTTGCTCAGCCGTTCCGCGCCGATCGACGAGCGCGCGATGGGCTATGTCATCGCTCCGAAGATCAATGCCGTGGGAAGAGTGATGGAGGACGCTTCCCCGAATCGCGTGGTGAAATTCCTGATCAGCGAAGACCGGAGCGAAATGCTTTCGCTGGCTTCCTTCATCGATTCCGTCAACGAGGAGCGGAAACGCCTCTGTCAGAGCGCTTATTCCAATCTGCCCGTCGAATCGATAGAAAAGAGCGTTCTCGTCTATTCGCTTCCTTCGCTGAAAGAAGGGCTGATCGGTCTGGTGGCCGCGCGGATATCGGCGCAGAAGAATAAACCGGTCATCGTCTTCACTTCAAGCGAGAACGGTCTTCTCAAAGGAAGCGGGAGAAGTCTCCCCGGGTTTTCTTTGGTCGATGCTTTTGAACAGTTGTCGGATCAGATCGTCGTTTACGGCGGTCACGCCCTCGCGGGCGGTCTGACGATCCGCGAAGAGAATCTGGAATCCTTTACCTCGCGCATTCAGGAAATCGGCGAAACGGCGTGCATTCAGCCCCGATCGCGCCAAGTCATTGGCATGGAAGAAGACGATTTCACCTATGAGAACTATCTGCTTTTACGGAATCTGGGGCCGTACGGCGAGGGATTTGAAGAGCCGTATCTTTCCTATGAATTCGATACCCGGAACCTTCGGTTCATGGGAAATCAGAAACAGCATTTCCGCGGCACGCTGAACGGAAACTGCTCGTTGGTCTGCTTCAACTACGATCCCGACAAGATCCGGAAGGAGAAAATCACGCTGATCGGACGATTAGACTTGGATAATTTCGCAGGGAATCGTAAAATAGTATTTACCGTAACGGAAATCATGGAATAAGGAGGAAACGTATGGTCGTACAAATCGTTTTGATCGCTTTGCTCTTGGCGGTCGGACCGGCTTTCGGCATTTACTGCGCGGTCAACCGCAGAAATTCGGTCTTCGTTCATCGCAAGGACGAAAGTCGCGTCGTTCTCGGCGGCGACGGGAAAAACCGTCTGGTCTATCTGATTCTGACCGGGCTGTATCACGCGGGTCTGATCGTTTTGCTCGTCGGCACGTGCCTGAAATGGATCGAAGGAACTTCGGTCTATCTCTGCTGGATTCTTCTGGCTCTGATCGCTTTTCTGTCGATTCAGTATCTTGCCAACGATTTCTTTTCCTTTTTGGAGTTTTCCGACGCGGATCTCGTCGAAAACAAGCCGTTCCGCAAGAAGAGACGGATCGCGTACGAAGCGATCGAGCGCACTTCCTGCGGGCAGGACCTCAATGTCGTTCTCTATCAGGGAAACGCGCTTTTGACCTATTTCTCCGCGCGGAATGAAAAAGCCGCCGAAGCGGTGGAAATAATGCGGAGCGCCGGCATCCGTTTTGATAAGGAATTGCTTCAATTCCTGAAACTTCCGTCGGATACGGAAGAAACGGAAGCCGCCGAAAGCGAAGGGGCTTCCTTGCCGGAGGAAGAAGCAAAAGGGGAAGAAAAGCCGGAATGGACAAAGGCGCAGATCGAAGCCTACACCGAAATCGGGAAGGAATTCCGCGAAAACGCCCGCGTTCACCGACGAAACGACATCGTCAAAGCCGTGCTTTTCCAGTTGGTCTGTCTGGGCGTCGTCGTCCTGCTCTGCCTCTTGTTCCGTTCGTATTTCATGGCGGTGCTTCTCCTCGTCAACGTGTACCTGGCTTACTCGAAAGTCAAGGAACTCCGCGCGAAATACGACTTTCAGGAACTGAGCGATTTTGAACTCGGAAAGAAATACGCGCATCTCAATCCGAAGGTGATCGGATACCACCGCATGAAGAACCGGGCGTTCAAGTCGACGGCGATCATGGTCGGCATTCTTCTCGCCGTCCTCATCGGCTTTTCCGCCTATACGCTGGTCAGAGCCAAACCGCTTGATTATAACGATAAGACGGAGATTCGCGGAACGCTGAAATCGATCGTCGAAGAGACCTACGTGACGATCCGGATCGACGACGATGAAAATCAGTACGCCGATTGCGCCTTCCTCGTTCCCAACGCGCTGAACGGCTATATCCAAAAAGAGCAGATGCTCAGAGAAACGATCGATCAGGAAGTGGCGATGCGCGTCGTCCTCGACGATGACAAGAAAAACGCGACGGTCTACTATGTCCGGATCGGCGAAACCGAGTACGTCAATCAGGAAACCCTCGATGCGTATTACCGGGATTACCTGAATCAGCAATGGATCACGCTGTACGTGACGATCGCTCTGGAAGTCGTCCTGATCGGCGGGTCGGTCGGCTATTATCTCTATAATCGCGCGGAAGAAAAGAAAGAGACGATCGATCTTCGTAAGAGTGCCTGATTCCTTTTTTGAACCGGAAAATTTATCGGACAGACGAAGAATCCTCTTTGGGATTCGACGCCTGTCTTTTCTTTGCCTCGACGGAAAGGAATCCGGAAAAGACGATCGGTTCCTCTTTTCATGACAAAGAAAGGCGTGTTATACTTTAAACATGAATCAACGGAGGTGAACAGCGTGCAGATCGAAACATCGCGCTTGATGATCCGGAATTTTGAACCGGGCGACGCAGGCGATTTGCAGGAGATACTCGGCGATGACGAGGCGATGAAAAACGTGGAGCCGGCCTTTTCATTGGAAAAAACGAAGCACTTTCTCGAAGATTTCTGCATCGGAAAGGGCGGGGCGTTTGCCGTCGTCCTGAAAGGTTCTTACAAGGTAATCGGTTACCTGTTGTTCAAGCCGGTAGAAGAGGACGTCTACGAAATCGGCTGGATTTTCAATCGCCATTACTGGCGGAACGGATATGCGTATGAATCCTCTGCCGCGCTGATCCGTTACGGATTTCGCACTTGGGAAATTCACAAGGTCATCGCAGAGACGATCGATGAAGAAAAGTCGGTCGGTTTGATGGAAAAACTCGGTATGAAGCGCGAAGGCGTGCAACGAAAGCAGAGAAGAGATTCGGAAGGAAATCGCAGGGACCTGTATCTTTACGGGGTGCTTCAAGAGGAATCTGAGCGGTAAACCGAAGTTTTTATTTTTGACTTATACGGGGATTGACAGGCGAAGAAATCGGATTATTCTGAGGGAAGAAGGAGGAAAAGATCATGAAACACCGTCGCCTGTCTTTTCTCTTTTTTATCATCGTCTTTCTCGGACATAACGGTGCCGCGGGGCTTTACCTCTGTTATTGGACGGCGTCGGTTCAAAACGGAATTCAGAGTCGCGAAAATAGAGAAATGCGCGGCGAAATCTGGGTGATTCTCGGAGTGCTGAGTCTGGGAATCGGTTTTTTTGTCTGGCAATGGCGGACCTGCGCATGGATGAAAAGGCAGGGACTTCGCGATCTTCGGATCTGGACGTTGCTGCTGTCGCTTCTTCTGATCGGTCTGATCGTCAATCCGTTTCTCATTCAGAATGAAATCAACAAGTTAATCGCCCGCGAAGCGAACTGAATCGGTGGTGACTTCTTATTTTCCGATCGGAAACATATATTCATTTAGGTGAGAATATGCTTCCGAATCTTTTTTTTAAACGAATCCGCGTGATCGTGCTGGTAACGGTGGTGTTAATCAGCGCTGTCCTGTTCAAACTGTCGTACAATACGATTTTTCTTTACCAGCGCTTAAAAACCTCCGCGGAGGATTTATGGAACCGTTCGTTTCCCATCAAGGCAGAAAGAGGACGGATTCTGGACGCGAACAACAACGTTCTTGCGGATAACGAGCCGACCATTTCGATCTACGCCGTGCCGAACCAGATTGCGAACAAAGAAAGCACGGCCGAGCAACTTTCCCGCTATATCGACATGAGTTACGAAGAGATTCTTACGCGCATCTCCAAAAAGGCGAGCAGCGTTTCTTTCCACCCTGCGGGAAGAAAGATCGACTACGAAACGAGCAATCAGATCAGCAATCTGAATCTCGACGGCATCTTTCTGGTTCAGGATACACTACGAACGTATCCGTATAAGGAATACATGGCTTCCTTGTTAGGCTTCGTCGGCATCGACAACATCGGCTTCGCCGGTTTAGAAAACTATTACGATTCGTATTTAAGCGGAAAAGACGGGACGCTTTCGTACATGATGGACGCCAAAGGGGGATTGTTCAACAATAAATTCTATACGATCGAAGCGCCGGCCGCCGGACTGTCCCTGAAACTGACGATCGATCTCAACATTCAGAACATTCTCGAACGGGAGTTGGAAAACGCGTACCGCGAATACGAACCGAGCGAAGTCATGGGAATCGTCATGAATCCGAACAACGGGCAGATTCTGGCGATCGGAAACCGTCCGTCTTACGACAACAACCGTTATCAGGATTACGATCAGAGCGTCTACAACCGCCTGCTTCCGGTTTATTCGTCTTTCGAGCCGGGATCGACATTCAAAGTCGTGAGTTTCGCCGCGGCGATCAACGAGGGGTTAATCGACATCGACAACGACTACTACTACGACAAGGGATACGAAATCGTCTCCGGGCAGACGATCAAATCGTGGAAAAAAGGCGGACATGGTTTGCAGACCTATCTCGAAGTTTTGCAGAATTCGTCCAACCCGGGCTTTGTCAACATTTCGCGGAAACTGGGAACGGAGAAGATGTACGACTATGTCGATCGCTTCGGATTTCTGGAAAAGACCGGCGTCGACATTCAAGGCGAGAACAAGGGAATTTTCTTCGCCAAAGAGAATTTCAGGGAGTTGGAATGCGCGACTACGAGTTTCGGTCAGGGGATTTCCTGCACGCCGATTCAACTCGTCAGCGCTTTCTCGGCCTGCATCAACGGCGGCTACCTGTTCGCGCCGCGGGTCGGCAAGGCGTTCGTCAACGCGAACAACGAAACGGTTTACGAAATCGAACCCGTGATGCGAAGACAGGTCATCAGCGAGGCGACCAGCGCGACGATGCGCCGCGCTCTGGAATGCGTCGTCAGCAAAGGATCGGGGCGAAAAGCCTATGTCGACGGTCTTCGCATCGGCGGAAAGACGGGAACGGCGCAGATCAGCGAAAACGGCGTGTATAAAGACGGAAGATACATTCTTTCGTTCATCGCCGGTGCGCCGATGGACGACCCCGAAGTCGTCGTTTACTTCGCCATGCGCGAACCGACGAACTGCATTCAGTACGGCGGCACGACGGTCGGTCCGATCATGAAGCGGATCATGAGCGATATCTTTTCCTACCTCAACATCGAGAAAGATTTCGACGGCGAGGAGCCGAAATACACCTGGATGGACGAAAAGACCTATCCGGTGGAAAACTACATCGGATTGGAAAAAGGGAAGGCCAAATCCGCGCATTTCAAATTTCAGTACAACGGAGAAGGATCCTACGTCATCGATCAACTTCCGCGCGTCGGCGAAATGGTCAAAGAGGGCGGCACGGTGATCCTACAATTGGGGGACAACGCATGACGATACGCGAATTGCTGGCATTTTTCGGAATCGAGAGCGAGGACGGATCGGAGATCGGCGCGATCAGCGATCGGTCCGACTTTGAAGGAGAAAACTGGGTTTATTTCAATCTTTCGTCGAAGGAAAACGCGCCGAAATACATCGCGGAAGCGAAAAAAAACGGCGCGGTTCGCATTCTGAGCCGGTACGAACTTCCCGATGCGGTTTTCGTCGCCGATCTGAAACGAAGAATCAACCGGTTTCTGATCGCCTATCACCGCTTTACGCCGACGTTCCGCCTGATCGGCATCACCGGAACCAACGGAAAAAGCACGTTGAGCAACTTTCTGAAACAAGCGCTGAAACAGCAGAATTTCCGCGTCAAAAATATCGCCTGCGTCCGGGAAAAGGACGCCTACTATTCGCCTTTGACGACGCCGGATTCGTTCTCCTTGTTCCGGATTTTTCAAAAGGCGAACAACGAGAAACTGGATTATCTGATCATGGAAGTCAGTTCGATCGGGATCGCCGAGGGAAGAGTCGAAGACATCGATTTCGACGAATTGTTCTTTACCAATCTGAGCGTCGATCATCTGGATTATCACGGTACGCTGAGCGCTTACCGGAAGACGAAAATCGACTTTTTCCTTCATTCAAAGGCGCGGAAATTCATCGAAGAATCGCTCGCGTACAAGACTTTCGTCTTTCCGGAAAAAATGATCGTCGTCCGTCCGAAAATCCGCGAAGAAAACGGAAAGGCGACGCTTTGCATCGGTTCGACGCGTCTGGAAACGGCGCTGGAATACCGAAACAACTGGATCAATCTGGCGTTCTGCTACGCTTTTCTGCGCGCCCTGCGGTTGAAGAAAGACGACGCCTTGAAGACGATCCGGGCGATCCGGCCGTTCAAAGGGCGGATGGACGTCGTCAGCCGAACGCCGTTGATCGTCATCGACTATGCCCATACGGCGTCGAGTTTTGAACGCATTCTCGCGGAAAGCAAGGAAAGGTTCAAAAAGAAGATATGCGTCGTCTTCGGCGCGGGAGGCGATCGCGACAGGACGAAGCGGAAACGTTACGCGGAAGCCTGCAACCGTTATTGCGATTACGCCTATGTCACCAACGACAATCCGAGAAGCGAAAAACCGGAACGGATCGCCGAAGAAATCTGCGCTTATCTGGACATTCCCCACGAGACGATCCTGTCCAGAAAGGAAGCCATCGACAAAGCCGTTCGTCTGCTGGATACGACCGGCATGCTCTTAATTCTGGGCAAGGGCAACGAAGATTTCATTCAGATGGACGGGTACCGGATTTATCACAACGATTACGATGAGGTGGAACGATGTTTAAAGAATTCTATGTGGCATTGACTTCGATTTCCGTATTTCTGTTTTCCATGCTGACCAGCGCGCTGATCAATCGGATCATCATTCGCGTCCAGCGGAGAAAACGGAAAGGGCAGGCAATCAGCGTCTATCTGTCGGAGGAACATCAGAAAAAGAAACTGACGCCGACGTTAGGCGGAGTCGCCATCTTTTCCGGCACGCTGGCATCGACCTTTCTCTACTATCCGGCGTATGGCGATCACAGTTTCCGCGTCATTCTCTTTCTGTTCGCCTCCTTTTTCGCGATCGGTCTGTTCGACGATCTGATCAAGGTCAAAAAGAAGAATTATCACGGTCTTCCGGCTTCCGTCCGCTTTCTCCTCGAAGTGCTGATCGCGTTGATCGCGTATTCGCTGCTGTCGGATCATTACGATTTTGAAGTGTTGAATCTCTTCGGAAAGGCGCGCTTAACCATCGGCGCGGGAATCCTGATCTTCTTTCCGTTCGTTCTGGTCGGTTCCGCGAACAGCGTGAACCTCACCGACGGACTGGACGGGCTGAGTTCGTCGCTTTATCTCATGGCGATTCTTCCGTTCATTCTCTTTTCGATCATGGGGAAAGAATACGAACTGACCTATCTTCTGATCGGCTCGTTCGGCGCGACGCTGGGGTTCATCGCGCTCAATCTCTACCCGAGCAAGATCTTCATGGGCGATTCCGGTTCGTTGAGTCTGGGCGCGCTTTTAGGCATCGCGGCGTTGATCCTGCACCGGGAAATCTTTCTTCCGATCGCGGGATTCCTCTTCGTCTTTGAAACGCTCAGCGTCGTCCTTCAAGTCGTCGGATACAAACTGACCGGAAAGCGGATCTTTCTGATGGCGCCGTTTCATCATCATCTGGAAATCAAGGGGCTGAAAGAGTACCAGATCGTCATGTACTTTTTCATCGTCGGACTCGTCCTTTCGTTCGTCAGCGTCTTTATCGGCGTCTTGTTTTAAAAAAATGAGGCTATTTTCCGTGAATGCGAAATAGAATGAACTGAGATGAAAATACTGATTCTGGGATTTGGCAAGACCGGCGGGGCGGTGTATGATTTTCTGAAAAAACGCGCTTGCGATCTTGCAATTTACGATGAAAGAACGATCGAAGGACTACCCGTTCCGTACTATTCCTATGCGCGGCTGAAAGAGGAATTGCCGCTTTTCGATCTGTGCGTGCGTTCGCCCGGCGTCAGCCGGAAATCGCGCGGATACCTTCTCGCGGAAACCTTGTCCGAAAAGATGATTTCCGACATCGAACTGGCCTTGCCTTACGTGAAGAGCAAGCACATCGTCGCCGTAAGCGGGACCAACGGAAAGACTACGACCTGCCGGATGATCGGCGCGCTTCTTCGGCAAAAATACCGCGTCTACGTGCTGGGGAATATCGGGCAGCCTCTGATCGAAAAGGCGGAGGAAATTCTTCCCGACGACATCGTGGTGCTGGAAATGTCCTCCTATCTTCTGGAAAAGACGGTCTCGCTTCATAGCGAAGTCGTCGTTCTTACGTCGCTTTCGCCGAATCATCTGGACGGAAATCACAATGTGGAAGGGTATTACGCCTCGAAAAAGCGCATTCTGTTCCACCGTCCCCGACTGTTTCTCTGCGATGAAAACGCGGCGCGTATCCTCAAAGTCGAGGGAAAAAAGGCGAAAGATACCGCGTTCGCCGGCGGATTCAGCAAAATCAACGCGGTCAATCTCGCCCGCGCGGCGGAAGTAGCCCGGTTCTATGGACTGAGCGAGGACGAGATCCAGAAGGGAATCGGGGAAATTCATCTCGATCCGTACCGGCAGGAGATCGTCGCTAGAAAGGGCGGCATGGTTTTCGTCAACGATTCCAAATCGACTTCTTCCGAAGCGACCAACTGCTGTCTGTCCGCCTGTGAGGGAAAGCGGATTCTTCTGATCTTGTCCGGAAGGTTCAAGGGCTGTCGGATTGACGAGATCGATCTGCGTTTGGCCGAGCGGGTGTACGCGTACGGAGAGATCGCCGCTTTGCTCCCGGAGTGCGTACGGAAACGCTCTTCTTTACGGGAAATTCTCGAAGAGATCCGAAGCGAACCGATCGAAGGAGGTTACGTCGTGTTCTCTCCGGGCGGTTCGAGTTTCGATCGCTACCGTTCGTATGAAGAAAGGGGAAAAGAGTTCAATCTCTTGGTGGACGAGTTATGGAGTTGAGTATCCGGAAATACCAGATTGCGATCATCGTTTCGACCTTTGTTCTCCTGATCATCGGTCTGTACATGGTCAGAGATTCTTCGCTGGTCTGGGCGAATTACCTCTACGGCGACGAAAATTATTATTTCAAGCGACAGTTGATTTACGCGATTCTGGGAATCGTCGTCTTCGTTTTCACGATGCGGATTCCTTTTTCGGCGTTGAAAAAGATTTCGCCGTTCGCCTTGCTGGTCTCCTTGATTCTTTTGATTCTGGTTCTGATTCCCGGACTCGGCATCACCAAAAACGGATCGACGAGTTGGCTGGGTTTTTCGATTCTCAGTTTTCAGCCCAGCGAGTTCTTCAAGATCAGCCTGATCCTCTTTTTCAGCCTGTATTTGGAGAAATTCTACTATCAAAGCGGCAAAATCCGGACCTTGATTCCGTTATTCGCGATCACGTTGCTGGGTTTCGTGCTTATCATGCTGCAACCGGATTTCGGCACCTGTATGGTTCTGGCGGTCAGCATCTTCATTCTTCTTTACGCCTCGCGTCTGAAAAACAAGTGGTTTCTGATTCTGATCGCCGCCGGTCTTGTCGCCATCGGCGCGTTGATCTTCTTCGAAAGTTACCGTTTCAAACGGATCACCGCGTTTCTCGATCCGTTTTCCGATCCGCTTGGAAGCGGCTTTCAGATCATTCAGTCGCTCTATGCGATCGGTCCGGGCGGCTTGATCGGCAACATGAGTTCGATTCAGAAATACTACTATCTCCCGGAGCCGCAGACGGATTTCATTTTCGCCATTTACGTCGAAGAATTCGGCCTTCTGGGCGGAATTATCCTGATCGGTCTGTATGCGGTGATCTTTTATTCCAGTTTCAAGATCATCGTCCGATCGACCGATCTGTACAAATCCTTCGTGTCGTTGGGGCTTCTGAGCCTTTTCATGATCCAGACGATCATCAATCTCGGCGTCGTGATCGGTCTCTTTCCGGTTACCGGCATCACGCTGCCTCTGGTGAGTTACGGCGGATCGTCGCTCATCGTCGTCCTGTTTTCATTGGGACTCATCGTCAATCACCGTTATGAAAATACTGTTGGTTAGTTCATCTTCCGGCGGGCATATTTACCCGTGCCTGGCCGTCGGAAAGAGTCTTGAAGCGCGCGGACATACGGTCGGATATCTCGGCATACGGGGGCAGATGGAAGAATCCCTTCTTCCCGACGCCGTGCTTCTCGACGTTCCGAATTCATTTCGGAAAAGTCTCCGCGTTTCTCAAATCCGGAGGATTCAAAAGGAGAAAGGAACGATCCGCGAGACGATCCGGCAGTACGACGCGATCGTCGCTTTCGGGGGATTCATCACGCTTCTGACGACGCTTTCCGCGATCGGAACGAAGAAACCGGTCTATCTCCACGAGCAGAACGTCGTTCTCGGCGACGCGATCCGTCTGTCCTATCCGTTCTGCCGCCGTCTGTTTCTGTCCTTCGACAATGAATTGACGCGGTTAAAAAAGGCAAAATACGCGTTTAACCCGTCGGCGGCGCGCATTCTGAAACGAACGGAAGTCGATTGCGTCCGTCCGAAAGTGATGTTCGTCTTCGGTTCGCTTTCCAGCAGCAGTTGTCTTAAAGCCGTCCGGAAATTTTTGGAGGAAACGACGTTGACGAACGAATTTCTGGTCGTTACGGGGAAAAACGCCGTTATTTTTGAAGGATTTCACCGGCCCGGTCTCGTCCTGAAAGAACGGATCGATATGCGGGAAGAACTGAAACGGTACGATCTGGTTTTCACGCGCGCCGGAGCGACGACCCTGGCGGAACTCTTGCAAAGCGGCGTGGAGATCGTCGCGATTCCGTCTCCGTACGTCAAGAATCATCATCAGGAGAAAAACGCGCGCTTTCTGGAAAGAAAGGGTTATCTGAGCGTGATCGAAGAGAAGAATCTGACGACGGAAACGATTGAAAAAGCGATCGTCGGACTGAAACGAAAGAACACGTTCATGTCGGACGTCGATCCGCTTGAAACGATCGCGGAGGCGTTAGAAAATGATTAAAATCCGAAGAAAATTCGATTTGAAGGAAATCGCCTATTCGCGCTTGTCGATGGTCGTGGACGCCTACGTCGAAAGCGACGATATCCGAGTGCTTCAAGGTCTTCTGAAAAGCGGAATCCGGCCGTTTTACGTCGGAAAGATGTCCAAACTCTATCCGACGCGCGACCGTCTGAATCTCTTCGTCTTCCGTTTTACGGGGAAGTCGATCGAAAGAAGGGGAAACCTCCTGATCGTCGATTCGGGCGTTTCGCTGAAAGAATTGGGCAACTATGCGGTAAAAAACGGCATCGCCGGCTTTGAAAAGGTCATGACTGTTCCCGGCGAACTCGGCGGAAGTCTGAAAAACAACGCCGGATTTCTCGATCAGACGATCGCGGATTCGCTTTTGTTTCTTCTGATCGTCGATGAAAAGGGCGAACGCCGCCTTTTGACACGCGAAGAACTGGACATCGGCTACCGGCATCTGGAAACACCCTTTCCCAATGCCTTTCTTTTTCAGGCGGTCTTCCGGATCCGGCGGGAAACGCGCTTCTCGTTATACCAAAAGCGCAGGGAAGCCTACGCTTATCGGAGAAAGCATCAGCCGTCGATCCTGTCGCTGGGATCGACGTTTAAAAACCGCGAAGGAATCAAGGCCTATCTCGTCGTGAAAGCGTGCGTCGATTTTGAGACGTTTCTGGGATTGAAAATCGATCCGAAGCACGGCAATTTCATCGAAATCCGACCGGAACTGCCCAAGATAAATCTGGTCAAACTGATTGAAAGAATCGAGGAATTGGTTTATAATAAATTCGGTTTTTGTTTGGAAACGGAAATCAGAATGATGTACTGAGGAAACTATGGAAGAAGCCGAAACGGGAAAAACGGAGTTTGAAACGCGCTTGATCGCTTTGCGGAAAAAGAAAAAGCGGAATTTTTTTCTGCGTTTAAGCGCGGTGATTCTTCTCTTCGTCCTTCTGGGCGGTTATCTTCTTTCGCCTCTTTCTCAGGTGAAGGGTTTTTCGTTGAGAGGAAATCTCAATCTGAGCCGGTCGGACATTCTCGGAATCTGCCACCTGAAAAACTCGACAAGCCTCTATGCGGTCGACGCGAAGAAGTGCGAGGAATTGCTCAACCACCATCCGTTGATCCGAAACGGAAAGGTTCGTTCGAGTATCGCCGGACTGTCGGTTTCCATCGAAGAGATCGCACCGGTGATTCATCGGGAAGAAACCTGCTATCTCAACGACGGATCGACGATGGATCCGTCCTGGCTGGAAAGCCCTCTGATCGGGGAATTTCTGGAAACCGCGATCGAAAAACTTCCGACCGATCTCTCCGAAGCGGAAGCGTTGAGCGAAGAGAACGTCCGCCTTTATGGTGCGGTCTGGTTTCAGGTTCCGAAAGAGGAACGCGAGAAAATCGCGTATGCTTCCATCGAAAGCGGAACCCGTTTTTCGTATCTTTTCGATTTCGGTTCTTCGTTTCGCGAAGTGGCGCTGAATTTTCCGGCGGAGGTCGATGAAGCGGACATCGCTTATGCCTTAGGCGAGGAGGCGTTCGCCCGGTACGAGAAGGAATTCTTTTCGCCGGATAGTCCGAATTCTGTTCTGGGCAAGGACGGCTATCTGAAAAATTTCCGATTCGGGGAAATATCCTTTGATTATTATTCGATTGAAGTTACAATTAGTTATAAATTCGGAACGGACAAGGCCGTTTACGCCGCGTCGGTCCGAAGTTCGACGGAATCGGAGGAGTAAGCATGGCCAAAAACGACGACAAAAGATATGCGGCGTTGGAAATCACTTCCCGCGCGGTGCGTCTGGTTTACGGTTACTGTCAGGACGGAAAAGTGTACGTCTTGCACGCTTTGGAAACCGGCGTCAACGCGCTGGACGGAGGCTTGGTTTCGGATCAGGAGGCGCTGACATCGGCGATCAAGGGCGTGATTCACGCCGCGAACGAAACGCTGAACATTCAGATCCGGGAAGTTCTGGTCGCCTTGCCGCCGATGGGATTGGTGTTCTGCCGGGAAAGCAGTTCGACCACGACGATCGGCGTGGACAACGTCATCGTCCAGATCGACGTCAACAATGCGATCAGCCAGTTGAAAAAATACAAATTCAGCGAGGGACTTTCCATCGTCGACGTCGTCCCTTATCAATACGTGCTCGACAACAAGGAGTTTTCTCCGGCCGCGCCGATCGGGAAGACGTCGCAAACGCTGACCGTGCACGCGTCGATCTTCGCGCTGGAAGAAAATCTGATCGGCGGTTACGTCAAGGCGATCAATTCCGCCGGACTGACGATCCGGCATCTGGTCATCGCTCCGTACGCGTCGAGCCTGTACATGGCGGAGGAAGAGGGGGTTCCGTCTTCCTATTATCTATTGAATTTCGGAAGCGAAATCACGACGCTGACGCAGATTTCTCAGGGAACTCTGGTTTACCAGAACACCTGTTTCAAGTTCGGGTCGGACCGGATCACGCAATGCCTTTCCGATCGTTTCGCACTAAGCGGAAAAGAGGCAAAGATGCTGAAAGAGAAATACGGCATCGACAAGTCGCCGACCTTCAAGGTCAACGTGTACGCTCAACTCACGATGGACGATATCGCCAAGGCGATTACCGACGCGCTGGAACCGCTGACGGACGCGCTGAAAAAGCAGATCTCCGCGTGGAGCAACGCCGATCATCGCTTTTTGCCGATCGTTCTGACCGGCGGAGGGAACAAACTCTACGGCCTGAAAGTCTATTTGGAGAAAAAACTCGAATTGCAGGTCATCGATTACACGCCTTACAGTTTCGGGGCGCGGGACAAGGCCTATCAGGTCTGTCTGGGACTCATCAAATACGCCGGTGAGAATCTTTCCGACGAGGAAACCGACGAACTGTCGAGCACGATGATTTCCCGCGTTACGCCGAAAGGCGGAAAGAAAAATCGTCCGGATTACGATTTTGACGAAGAATTATAGGAGGAACTACTATGCAGGAATTCAACTTTGACGCGTACGAATCCTACGCGAAGATCGTCGTGATCGGCGTCGGAGGCGCGGGAAACAACGCGGTCAACCAGATGATCGAAGAGAAGATCGCCAACATCGATTTCTGGGTGGTCAACACCGACGCGCAGGCTCTGGCGACATCGCGCGCGGAGCACAAATACGTTCTCGGAAAGGACTACACCAAGGGTCTTGGCGCAGGCGGCAATCCGGAAATCGGCAAAAACGCGGCGGAGTCTTCGCTCGACGACCTCAAAGAGATCGTCGCCGGGGCGAACATGGTTTTCATCGCCGCCGGCATGGGCGGGGGAACCGGAACCGGCGCGGCGCCGGTCATCGCCCGGATCGCCAAGGAAAGCGGCGCGTTGACCGTTGCGATCGTGACCCGTCCGTTTACCTTTGAAGGCAACAACCGTAAGGTCAAGGCGGTGGAAGGCCTGAACGAATTGAAAAAGGAAGTCGATTCGATCATCATCGTCTCCAACGACAAACTGATGATGATCAACGGAAATAAATCGATCGCCGAAGCCTTTGCCGAATCGGACCGGGTTCTGGCCCAATCGGTCAAGACCATCACCGATCTGATCCTGCTTCCGGGTTTAATCAATCTCGATTTCGCCGACGTCAAGGCCACCTTGATGGACAAGGGCGTGGCGTTGATCGGCTTTGGAATGGGAAGCGGCGAGAGAAAGGCGATGGAAGCGGCGACCAACGCGATCGCTTCTCCGCTTCTGGAAGCCTCGATCAAGGGCGCCCACAGCGCGATCATCAACGTCACCGGCGGAAACGGCGTCACGCTGGACGAAACGCAGGAAGCCATTTCTTACATCACCGAAGCCGCAGGCGCGAACGTCAACATCATCTTCGGCGTTCAGCAGAATCCGGAACTCAACGATCAGATGCTGATCAGCGTGATCGCGACGGACTTCGACGAAGAGTACGTTACGCCGGACCAGCCGTCGATTCCGCGGGTCGCCAAGCCGGCGGTTGAGGAAGCGAAGAATGAACCGGAAGAAGAAACCCACGCGGACAGCAAGAGCATTCTGCCGGATTTCTTCAATTCGATCTTTTCCGATAAAGACGATTCCGGCTCGGGCGAAAATAATTTCTGAGGAAGTTGATTGGAAAAACAAAGTGCGACAATGTTTGCACTTTTTTTCGTTTATGATGAAATCCGGTGATCACCGATGGACGTCTATATCGATTTAAGTCTCGTGTTGCTGTCAATTCAAATTATGGTATGCCTGAAAGGTTGCGAACTGCTCTTGGGCTACCGCTACAAAAGGGGGATGAAATTCACTTTAATTCTTGCCAATCTGTTGCTGTTTTTCACGCTTTATCTCCATTTCTGGACTTGCCTGATCGGTTTCGTTCTGGCCAATCTGATCCTGCATCGGGTATTCTATCCGAAATTTCTGATCAAAGCGCTGATCTTCTTCGCCCTGTTCTTCCTGATCGATTTCTTTCTGATTCTGGTCGGACGGAATGTCCGGCTGCTCCACATTTACCTGATCGTCGAGAAGCCGTTGGGCGTCGTTTACGCCTTATTGGTTCCGCTTTTCGGAGTGATGCTGGCGGTGGCGACGCGTCTGGTGGATTCCTTGTTCCGCCTTCACGTGTTCAAAACCACCTGCATCATCACCAAAGATGAAAAGAAGTACGCTTTCCAGGCGTATTTCGATACCGGAAACACGCTGAAATACGACAATGTCCCGGTCGTATTCTGCCTGAAATCGCTCTGGAATTTCTCTTTGGAACAACCATGCGAAATCGAGGTGACTTCGGTCAACGGCACTCAGACGTGTCAGGGATACGGGGCGTTAATCAATCTGGAAGGAAGCGAAGAAGATTATTACGTTTACGTGGTTCTGGTGGACAGCGTGAATTCGTTTCACGGCTGCGAAGTTTTGCTGAATGCTTATCTGAGGTAGAGTATGCTAAATAAAATCATTCGTAAAGTTTTAAAGAAACTGGGTCTTTCGGAAGGCACTTTTTACATCAACGGAAAGGAAAACCTGCTTCCGCCTTTGAGCAAGGAAGAAGAGGATTATCACGTCGAACAGTTTTCGCGCGGCAATATCGAATCGCGGAATATTCTGATCGAACACAATCTGCGTCTGGTCGTCTACGTGGCGAAACGCTACGACACGAACATCAACAATCTGGAAGACCTGATTTCGATCGGAACGATCGGTCTGATCAAGGCGATCAATTCGTTCAAAGCGGACAAGAACATCAAACTGGCGACCTACGCTTCGCGGTGCATCGAAAACGAGATTCTGATGTTCCTGAGAAAGAAATCGAAGTCGAAGGTAGAAGTCTCCCTCGACGAGCCGTTAAAAGTGGATTACGACGGCAACGAGTTGCTGTTGGAAGATATCCTCTGCGACAGCGAAAGCAAGGTCTACGATTCGCTGGATCAGGAAGAAGTGTCGATGCAGTTGAACGAAGCGCTGAAACAACTCAAACCGAGGGAAAGGGAAATCCTTTCAATGCGTTTCGGTCTGGACGGTAACGAAGAGATGACGCAGAAAGAGACGAGCGAAAAACTGAACATCTCGCAATCCTACATCTCCCGTTTAGAAAAGCGCATTCTGAAAAAGTTGAAGCAGACGATGAAAAAATGAGCCGCGTCCGATCAAAAGAGGCGATCACGCCCAAAGTCATTCTGATCCGGAACGAGGATAATGTCCACGACTGCCTGCAAGGGCTCAGAGAACAGCGACAGATCATCGTCAACATCTCCTCGCTCGAACGGATTCAGCGTTACCGGATCATCGATTTTCTCAGCGGATACACCTATGCGCTGAACGGATCGCGGGAAAAACTGGAAGAAAACATCTATATGTTTTCCCTTTAAGAATGAAAAAAAGCATTTACAAATTGCAAAGGCATTCAGAATATTTTATGATTAAATAGGTGATGAGAGTGAAAGAACATATTTTAGTGGCGGGCGACGAAATCGTGCTTCGCGATCTGGATCCGATTCTGGTCAGCAACAAACGGATTTACATCCGTCGCGGCTATTCGAAAAGGAGCAAGAAGATGCAGATTATCCAACTGGACAAGGTTTCTTCGGTTCGTTACATCAAGAAACGCCACCCGCTTTTGAGGGTGATGATGTTCCTGTTCCTGTTTTTGGGCGCGGTGTTCGCCGGCGTTCTCTTTTATCTTCGTTCCACCGACGGAAGCCTGTACGACCGGCTGAAAATGCCGCTTTGGATCGGCGGGATCGTCTCCGTCGTCTTCGCTCTTCTCTTTCTCTTTCTCTTTCTTTTCGTCCGGAAAAAAGCCGTTCGCATCGAATATCCCGGCGACCACTTTCAGGAAGCCGTGCTCATCCGGAAGGGGAGCGACAAGAAACTCATCGAACTGGTCCGTTCGATTTTTCTGGCCATCGACGGACTTCATTCCGCGAACGTCCGGAATTCGCCGCGCGGCAACTACACGATTTATTGATTGAATCCGTTTTAAATTTGTTTTTTTGCCCATATTAAACGTGGGTGAAAAAAATGGCAAAAAACAAAGTAGAAATCGTCGGCGTCAATACCAACCATTTAAAAGTGCTTTCCAGCGAGGAATCGTTGGAACTGTTGAGAAAATACCGTAAGGATCACCGCAAGGAAGATCTCGAACAACTCGTCAACGGGAACCTGAAACTGGTTCTTTCGATCGTCAACAAGTACAATCGCCGCGGGGAAAACGCCGACGATCTTTTTCAGATCGGCACGCTGGGGTTATTGAAGGGCATCGAAAACTTCGATCTCTCGCTGGACGTGCGCTTTTCGACGTACGCGGTTCCGATGATCGACGGCGAAATCCGCCGATACCTGCGGGATTCTTCGATGCTTCGGATTTCCAGGCAAGTCAAAGACACCGCCTATCATTTCATGAAGGAAAAAGAGAAATACATCAACGAATTCGGAACGGTCCCCGACAACGAGACGATCGCCCGCAAGATGAACGTCGAACTGTATCAGATTCAGGAAGCGATCGAATCGACGTTACCGATTTCGTCGCTGAGCGAACCGCTTTACAACGATACCGATCAGTCGGTTCTTCTGCAAGACGTCATCAGCGACGGCAATTTTACCGAAGAAAAGATGATCGTCCGCCTGTCCTTACAACAGGGCATGGAGGCGTTGAGCGAAACCGAACGCGACATCATCGAGAAACGCTACTATCAGGGGAAATCGCAGGTCGAAATCGCCAAGCAGTACCGGATTTCGCAAGCGCAGGTCAGCCGGATCGAGAAGAACGCGCTCTCGACGCTCCGGAAATATCTGGTCTGATCGTTTTTGAAACGGATCGGAAAGTGAAAAAGCGCGCTTTTCACTTTGTTTTTTGCTATTTGAATTGATTTTGAAACGGCAAAGATAGATAATAGAAACGGACTTTTACGAGGTGTGAATATGATAGAAAAGATTAAAGAAATTCATCGCAGGGCGCTGAACGACATCGCCGGGATTCATTCGTCCGAAGATTTGCAGACGATCCGGAACGTCTATCTTTCCAAAAAGAGCGAACTGATGTCCTACATGGGGAAGATGAAGGAACTGACCGGCGAAGAAAAGGCTTCTTTCGGTCAGATGATCAATTCGGTTAAGAACGACATCGCCGCGCATCTGGAAGAAAAGCGGAAGGTCATCGAGGCGCAGAAACTCGACGAACAACTGAAAAAGGAAGTCATCGACTACACCCTGCCTCCGAAGAATTATCGCAAAGGAAGCAAACATCCTTTTTACGCGGTAATCGACGAAGTCAGCCGCATCTTCATCGGAATGGGTTATCAGATCGCCGAAGGACCGGAAGTGGAAACCGACGAGTTCAACTTTGAATTGCTGAACGTTCCGAAGGGCCACCCGGCGCGGGATATGCAGGACAGTTTCTTTATCGACGATACGCTTCTGATGCGGAGCCAGACCTCTCCGGTTCAGGCACGCGTGATGCTGGAAAAGAAGGGCGTCGGTCCGATCAAGATCATTTCTCCGGGAAAGGTGTACCGGCGCGACGACGACGCCACGCATTCGCACCAGTTCGGTCAGATCGAAGGTCTGGTCATCGACAGGGACGTCAACATGGGCAATCTGCTCGCCACGCTGGAACTCTTCGCCCGATCGATGTTCGGCGAAAAGCGGGAAGTCCGGATGCGTTCTTCCTATTTTCCGTTTACCGAACCGTCGGTCGAAGCCGACATCTCCTGCTTTGAATGCGGCGGCAAGGGCTGCTCCCTGTGTAAGGGTACCGGCTGGATCGAGATTCTCGGCGCCGGAATGGTGCATCCGAACGTGCTGAAAATGTGCGGTTTCGACACGGCCGTCTATCAGGGATTCGCTTTCGGCATCGGAATCGAACGCGTGGCGATGCTGAAATACGGCATCGACAATATCCGGAAATTTTACACCAACGACAAGCGTTTCAACAGTCAGTTCATCAAGGAGTAAAGCGTATGTTAGCAAGTTATCAGTTATTGAGCCGATTCGTCGATTTAAGCGGCATCGCGCCGGAAGAAATCGCCGACAAATTGACTTTCGCCGGACTGGAAGTGGAAGCGGTGAAGCCGTTATCGGGAGCGAAAGGCCTGGTCATCGGGAAAATCCTGAAAGCGGAGAAGCACCCGGACAGCGATCATCTGCATGTCTTGCAGGTCGATGAGGGCGAAAAATACGGCGTCTGTCAGATCGTCTGCGGCGCGCCGAACGCCCGGGAAAACCTGAAAGTGATCGTCGCCCGTCCCGGCGCGGTGCTTTCCGAAACGGTAACGATCGGAAAATCGAAAATCCGCGGCGTGGATTCCGAAGGCATGTGCTGTTCGCTTTCCGAACTCGGCATCGACAAACTCTTTCTGAGCGAGAAACAGATTTCCGGGATCGAGGAACTCGATGAGAACGCGCCGGTCGGCGAAGAAAACGTGCTGGACTATCTGGGTCTGAACGACACGGTTTTCGACATCAACGTGCTGGCCAACCGCAGCGACGTACAGGCCGTCTATTCGCTCGCCAAAGAACTTTCCGCGCTGTTTTCGCGCCCTTTGAAAATTCCTCAGCCGCTTCGCTATCAGGAGAAGAAGACGGCATTCACCTGTTCCAGCGCGACGCGGGCCTGTCCGCAGTTTTCGATCAAAGCCGTCCGGAACGTGAAGACCAAAGCCTCACCGGTCTGGCTGAAAAACGCCCTGATGGCGCAGGGAATCCGCTCGATCAACAACATCGTCGACATCGGCAATTACGTCATGGTTCTCACCGGACAGCCGCTTCACATGTACGATTCGGATAAACTCCGTTCGACGCATTTTGAGGTGCGCGACGATCTTTCCGAAGACGTCGTCTGTCTGGACGGAAAGACGTACACGCTCCTTCCGGGCGATCTGGTCGTCACAAACGGCGGCGAACCTGTCTGCATCGCCGGAACGATGGGGCTTCTGTCCGTTGCCGTCGACGAAAACACGAAGAACATCGCCGTCGAAAGCGCGAATTTCAAGGGTTCTTCGGTGCGGAGAACGTCGACGAGAATCGGTCTTTCCAGCGAGTCGAGCGCGCATTTCGTCAAGGGAATCAACCCGAAGCAGGACGAATTCGTTCTGAATCTGACCGCGCAATTACTCGTCGAATTGGCCGACGCCGAAATCGTGGAAGAGACCAGCCGTTACGCGGCGATCGAGGAAAAGCCGGTTCGCATTTCCTGCTCGGTAACCTATATCAACCGTCGGTTAGGAACCGATTTCGATTACGCTTTCATCGCTTCAATTCTGGAAAAACTGCAAATCCGGATTGAAGAAAGCGACGGCGATCGTTTCGTCGCCGTTCCTCCGGATCATCGGATCGACTTGCTTTGCGACGCCGATCTCAGCGAAGAAGTGATCCGGTTCGCCGGATTTTCCAGAATACCTTCCCGCCTTCCGTCGATGGAAACGACCCGGGGCGGTTACACGCCCGTGCAGGAGAAGAGGCTGAAAGTGCGTTCTCTTCTGATCGACGCGGGCATCGACGAAGCGCTGACATACACCCTGATCGCGCCGAAAGAAGACGAGTTCGTCCTGCTCAATCAGGATCGTCCGTACGTCGTCTTCAATCCGATGAGCGTTGATCACAGCGTGGTGAGACGAGGACTCGTCTCCTCGCTTCTCAACGTCATCGCGTACAATCTGGCTCACCAGCAGGAAAATCTGGCCTTCTTTGAAGTCAGCGACATCATCACGACGGCGCAGAACTATCAGGAACTGTGCGTCGTCCTTAACGGAAAAAAATCAGTGCGGGGAAAATGGGTGGAGGAGCCGTACGACTATTTCGACGCGCGCGGCATTCTCGACGCGATTTTAAGCGCGCTGGGCATCGAAAAGAACCGATATAAAGAAGAAAGGCTGACGGATTCGCCTTATTTCCATCCGGGACGCTCGACGAAATGCGCTTTCGGCAAGGACGTCTTCGCCTATGTGGGACAGATTCACCCGTCGTACAGCAAGGAGATCGGCGAAACCTACGTCCTCGACGTCAACCTTTCCGCCCTGTTCGATCTGAAAGTCGGTGCCTTGAAAGCCCGTCCGATCGGACGCTTCCCGTCCGTCAGGCGGGATCTGGCTCTGATCGTGAAGAAGGAAGTTCTCTCTTCTCAGATCGTGCAGGCCGCGAAGAAAGCCGGGAAGAGCCGCGTGAAAAGCGTCGATATTTTCGACGTCTACGAGGGCGAACACCTTCAAAAAGGAACGAAGTCGATCGCCGTTTCGATCACCTTCGAGGACGAGAACAAGACCTTGACCGAACCGGAAATCGCCGCGGCGATGCAGGAAATCACCGAAGAACTGTCCCGTTCGGTCGGCGCGGAGTTACGAAAATGAACGTATCGAAAGCCGAAATCCGGTTCAGAAAGTCGCTGGAAATTCACTCCGACGACGCCTTGAACGACCGCGATCTTTCTCAGGTCGACGGATTCCTTCATCTGATCGCCTGCCAGGTGCAGGTTCGCCTGAAATACATCGAAAACATGGATGCGGCTCTTTGCGAACTGGCGGTTCGAGGGAAAATGAAAATCCGTTCGACCCGAACGCGGAAACCGTTGGAGATCGATTTTGCGAACCAGGACGCTTTGACCTACGCCTTTTCCGAAACGCCGGATCCGGACGACGACACGATCCTCGCCGTAAACGGCGATACGATCGACCTGCACGATCCGTTGGTGTCCCTGGTGGTCTCTTCGCTTCCGATCAAGATCGTCGGCGAAGACGAACCGGAAAACTTTTCGGGCGATCAGTGGGAAGTGATCTCCGAAGACGAATACCGGAAAAGAAGCCGCGAAAACGAAGAATCGCCTTTTTGCATTCTCTCCGATTTCGACCCGGAATAATCCTTTTTATCTTTACGCTTTCCAGGGCGGTTGCATATGCGACCGCTCTTTTTTTTAGAATCGAAATCGAAAAAAAGTTTTTTTGCGGTTGCAAAGTGGAGAAAAAGGGTTTATTATGGAGTCATGTGGAGAGAAAGGGAGACTGGATTATGTTTTTCATCGGTACGTACAATCACAGTTTGGATGAAAAGAATCGGGTCATCCTGCCGTCCAAACTGCGCGACAAACTGTGCGACAAGGACAATCCGACGATCTACGTAACGCTCGGCCTCGACAAATGCATCGCCATTTATCCGGCCGAAACGTACGAAGCGATCGCTTCGCGCCTCTCCAAAGCCTCGTCCCTGGAAGGGGACAACCGAGGCTATAAGCGAACCTTCTTCTCGAATTCTTACGATATCACCGTCGATCGTCAGGGGCGGGTACCGTTATCGAAAGAACTCTGTTCCAAATGCAGCGTGAAGAGGGATGTCGTCATCATCGGCGTCGACGACCACGTGGAAATCTGGGATCGCGATCTGTACGCGGCGATGTCGGAACAGAACGACGAGAACTACGAATCGTACGCTTCCCGGATTCATATTGAAGACTGATGATGAAGTACAAGCATATCCCCGTGTTGTTGAACGAAGTCATCGAAGGATTGAATATCCGCGAAGAGGGCATCTACGTCGACTGCACGCTGGGGAGAGGAGGTCACAGCAGTGAAATCCTCAAACGCCTGACTACCGGTCAATTGTACTGCTTCGATCAGGACGAGCAGGCGATTGAAGAATCTTACCCGCGATTAAGAGAAATCTCGTCGTCGTTCGCGCTGATCCATGCCAATTTCAGCGAAATCCGCGCGAAACTGAGCGAATACGGCATCGACCGGGTCGACGGAATCCTGTTCGATCTGGGGGTCAGTTCGGCGCAGTTCGACGAGCAGGATCGCGGATTCTCTTACCGTTTCGACGCCAGACTGGATATGCGGATGAATCAAAAATCCCGTCTGAGCGCATACGAAGTCGTCAATACGTATCCTCCGGAAGATCTTCATCGGATTATCCGGGACTACGGCGAAGAAAAATACGCCTATGCCATCACGCGGGAAATCGTCCGAAGCCGGAAAGTCCGGCCGATCGAGACGACGCTCGAACTGGTGGAAATCATCAAGCGCGCGTTGCCGATGAAAGTGCTGAATAAGGTCGGCCATCCGGCGAAACAGACCTTCCAGGCCATTCGCATCGAAGTCAACGACGAACTCAACGTTCTGAAAAAAGCCCTGAAAGACGCTTCGGAACTGTTGAATCCGCGCGGAAGAATGTGCGTGATTTCCTTCAATTCGCTGGAAGACCGCATCGTCAAGCAGTTCTTCAACGAACTGGGAAAGGCGAAGCCGCAGTCGAGAAGGTACCCGACAATCGAAAAGCCGTTATCCTACACGGTGCTTACGCGGAAAGTCATCGTCGCAAGCGAAAAGGAAGTCGCCGAAAACAATCGGGCGAAAAGTGCGAAACTCCGCATTTTGGAAAGGAATGAGTTATGAAAAACAGGCTGAAAAAAACCAATATGACGAAATTCGACCGCTGTGCCAGAAAAATGGGACTGGCCGGCGTACTCCTGATGCTGGGCGCGCTTTCGATCGGCATTCCCGCCGCGAGCGCTTTGGCCGGGACCAACCGGAATCTCACGAACGAGATCACGGTGATCCGGGCGGACAATCAGGAGGAGAACCATCCGACACAAATTGAAAGGAAGTAGTAAAAATGAACAAATTTCTCAAAGCCCTGGTCTGCATCGACCTTTGGGTCGCCATCGTTTCGGCGACAGTCTTCGTAAGCTTATTCTTTATTCATCAGTACGTTTATCTGAACGAAATTTTGATTTTCATCGTCGTCTTCCTTTCGTTCAATGTCGTGTACTGCATTCCGTTCGGAGTCAACTTTATCAAGGTTAACCGGAGCAATGCCGGAAGGCAGAAAATAAATTACTAGCGTAAGCTAGTTTTTTTTTCGATTTCCGATGAAATATGATATGATAATACTTGTGAGCGTGAGAATCTATGAAAAAGAAAATGAAAGTGCCTAAAAACACCAACGAAAAATTTTTATCCAACGACGTCGAGGCGATGCTGATCGGCATCATGCTGCTTTTGGTCTCGCTGATCGGACTGTTAGGGAAAGGACCGGTCGGTCAGTTCTTGCAGTATTGCGTCGTCTTCGTCTTCGGGAATTTCTACTTTCTGGTTTACGCCTATCTCTTTTTCTTTTCCGTCTATCTGATTGCGACCAAAAAGATGTTCGTGATGAAGATCAACCTCTACCTCTTCGCGGCGATCCTGATTCTGTTCAGTTTCCTGATCGGCGCTTCCGATACAAGCGTGGAACTGACGATCGGAAATTTCACGGGCGCCTATCTCAACGTGATGAACGCCACGCCGGGAATCTCTCTTTTCCGAATCGAAAGTTTCGAGGCGATTTCTTACACCGGCGGCGGGTATCTGGGCTATATGCTCCGCGGATTTCTCAATACCTGTTTCACCAGCGTCGGCACATCGATTACCATCGGCATCTTCGCTTTCGCCGGTTTAAGCGTCTTCTTAAAAGACATCGTCATCTACTTTATCCGCTTTTTCCGTTTCGTGAAAACGAAATACCGCGATCAGAACGCGAAAAAGGCCGCGAAACAGGAAGAAATCCGGCTCGAAGAGAAGAAAGAAGAGACGCGGCGCGAGGAAAAAATCCCGGACGCGGAAATCGCTTCTGACGATTTGCCGGTGAACGAACCGGAAACGGTCGTCGAGGAAAAGCCGAAAATGGATTTCTTCGCCAAGGATATCGAAGAAGTTCCGACTCCCGATTTCGCCCCGTCCGAGAAGAAAGAGACGAAAAAGCCGCTGTTCGAGGAAATTTCGCCGATCGAAAGCGTCGTCGCCCAACCGATCCGTCCGACTATCGAAGAGCCGTTTTCGCCACGGGAAGAGCCTTCGCCGGTTGAAAAAGCGCCCGAAGCGCCTTTCGTTCACGAAGAAAAGCGGCCGAAATACGAGTCGTACCAACTGCCGCCGATCTCGCTGTTGTCTCAGCCGCAGAACGACGACGTCTCGCTAGAAAACCGGATCATCGCGGAGAATCGTCTGGAAAAAATCAACGAACTATTCCGTCAGTTCAAGATCGGCGCCAGCGCGATTTCCTATACGATCGGTCCTTCCTGCACCCGCTTCAACATCAAGATGAATCCGGGCGTCAAAGTCAACGTCCTCTCGTCGATCCAGAACGAAATCGCGATCAATCTGGGCGGAAACAAGACCGTCCGTCTCGAACTCGTCGTCGAGGGAAGAGATACGTCTTCGATCGAGATCGGAAACGCCAAGATCGCTTCGGTTTCGTTCCGGGAATGTCTGGAAGCCCTAAACGGAAAAACGTCGGATAAGGACAAACTGCTGGTCCCGTTAGGAAAGGGGATCGAAGGAAATGTCGTTACCGTCTCTCTGGACGAACTTCCGCACTTACTCGTCGCCGGAACCACCGGTTCCGGAAAATCGGTCTTCATCAACACGGTCATCGCGACATTGATCATGCGGAACCGCCCGGACGAACTGAAACTGATGTTGATCGATCCGAAGAAAGTCGAATTCAGCAAGTACAACGATCTGCCGCACCTCCTCTGCCCGGTGATCACCGAGGCCGTCGAGGGGAAGAACGCCCTGAAAAAACTGGTCGAAGAAATGGAACGGCGGTATTCGGTGTTCCTGACCAACGGAAAAGGGTGCAGCAAAATTTCCGAATACAACGAACTGGCGGAAGCGCTGGGCTATGAAAAAATGCCGAATATCGTGATGATTTGCGATGAGTTCAGCGATTTCATGAGCGAATACGGCAAGGAGATCGAACCGTTGATCAAGCGCCTGGCGCAGAAGGCGAGAGCCTGCGGAATCTATCTGATCATCTGCACGCAACGGCCGTCCGTCAGCGTCATCACCGGCGACATCAAGGCAGTCGTTCCGTCCCGGATCGCGCTTTTGGTCCCGCAGGTGGTCGATTCAAGAACTATTCTCGACGAAGGCGGCGCGGAGAGCCTACTAGGCAACGGCGACATGCTGGCCCGCATTCCGCGTCACAGTTCGCTCGTCCGGGTGCAAGGATCGTTTATCCGCAATCTGGAAATCATCAAAATCTGCGATTTCATCAAGGGGCAGTGTCAGGTCGAATACGACGAAAACTTCAAAAATCTGGTCGAACAGGACGATCTGGGTCTTTCCGGCGGAGATTCGCATCGTCGGGAACGCGACCCGTTGCACGAGCAGGCGAAGATCCACGTCATCGAGACCCGGATCGCTTCCACGAGCAACCTGCAATCGCGCTTCGGAATCGGTTACGCCCGGGCCGATCACATTCTCAACTGTCTGGAAGACGAACACGTCATCAAGCGCAGCGGAAACGGCAACCGCCGGATCGTCGTCATGACGATGGAAGAGTATCAGAGCCAGAAAACCAACGGAACGCCGGAAGAAGAGGAAAACTGACCGGAATGCGACAATTTTGATGAAATTCCGGAAATATTTGTTAGAATAAATGAGAAAACCGCAACTTATACTTGGAAATGAGAGGAATTTATGAACCGTTATAGTCTGTTCGGGGCGAAACTGATCAACGAATCGATCATCGAAGTTTCGATCCCAAAAAGTTATCGCAACGAGAAAAACAACCGCTTCTTTCTTTATGACGACGAAACGCCGATCGGCGAACTGAAAGTCGAATCGGTCAGCGAAGCCACACGCGACTTCCATTACCGCGTCGTCAACGCCTATCCGTTGAAACTGGGGCGCAACTACGTCATTGCCGACGAAAACAACATTTTCATTTCGCTGGACTGTTCGTATCTGATGCGTTTAGACAAGTACGTCGACCGCATGGTATCCGACGAGCCTCTCGGCGCGATCTATTCCAAAAAGGGAACGACTTTCCGCATCTTTTCGCCCTTAGCCTCTTCGGGCATCGTCCGCATCGACGGCAAGGTCGATCAGCAGCATACGACTGTCATTCTGAGCAAAAACGAAAAGACCGGCATTCTGGAAGGCTATGCGAAAGGCGATTTCGCTTCCTGCCAGTATGCATTCATGCTGAAAATCAACAACGAGTACCGCATGGCGGTCGATCCTTACGCGAAAGGAATTTCGCTTCTTTCCAAGGCTTCGGTCATCGTCAATCCGAAAGACGTCGAAGTCGACCTTCACAACGACAAACTCCGTCCGTTCGCCTCGATCGCCGACGCGATCATTTACGAGGTTTCGATCCGCGATCTGATCAGCGATCCGGGCACGGCGATCCGAAATAAAGGAAAATACGCCGGCTGGCTGGAAGAAGGCGTTGTTACCGGCAAGGGGAATCCGGTCGGCATCGACTACCTGAAAAGTCTGGGAATCACGCACATTCAACTTCTCCCCGTCTTCGACTTTCAGACCACGAACGACCTGCACCCGGAAGATACGTACAACTGGGGATATGATCCCTGCAATTACAACGTTCCGGAGGGTTCGTTCTCCCTCCACCCGGAAGATCCGCTTTGCCGGATCGTCGAACTGAAAAAGGTCATCGCCAAACTGCACGAGAACAATATCCGCGTCGTGATGGACGTCGTCTACAACCATGTCTTCAACATGGAAACTTCCTGTTTCGAACAGGCCTGTCCGAACTATTACTTCCGTTTCAATCCGGACGGAAGTTGTTCCAACGGCACGTTCTGCGGCAACGAATTTGAATCCCGTCATCTGATGGGAAGAAAATACCTGATCGACTCCTGCAAGTACTGGATCAGCGAATACGGCGTCGACGGGTTCCGTTTCGACCTGATGGGAATTCTCGACATCGAGACGATGAAGCAGATCGTCGAAGAATGCCGTCGGATCAAGCCGGATGCGCTTTTCTACGGCGAAGGCTGGGATATGCCGACGGTGCTTCCTTCTTCGCAGAAGACGAGCATGAACAACGCGCATCTCGTCCCGGAAATCGGCTTTTTCAACGACCGGTTCCGCGACATCGTCAAAGGAAAGACCGGTCACGACGAACTCGCCGTCAGGGGTTATCTCAGCGGCGATACCAATTACATCGACGGATTCAAGCACGTCTTTTCCGGTTCGGTTCTTCCGATCGCGCATCCGCCTCTGTTCGTCTCGCCGACGCAGAGCATCAACTACGTGGAATGCCACGACAATCACACGCTGTACGACAAACTGAAAGCCTGCACGGGCGAAGACGAAACGACGCTGTTAAGGCGCGTCCGACTCGTCAACGCGGCGGTGATGTTTGCTTCCGGCGTGCCGTTCTTCCACATGGGGCAGGAGATCGGGTTAAGCAAGGGCGGGGATCCGAATTCCTATCGTTCGGGCGACGCGGTCAATCAGTTCCGCTACGAGGTTCTGGACAGGAGGAAAGACCTCTGGCGTTTCTTCAAAGACGCGGCGGTTCTTCGAAAGAAACTTCCGTTCCTCCGCATGGATTCGCGCGAGACCATCGAAAAGACGATGGAATTCTCGACGGAGCAAGGCGGCGTTCTGAAAATCCGGTATAAAGGGGAAGAAACGATCCGTCCGTACCGGAACGTCCTGATCTTCGTCAATCCGACGATCGAGCCTTACGAATGCGACCTTTCGGATTACTACAAGATCATCTTCAACGAAAGCGGTCTGATCTCTTCGAGCCTCTATTCGCAACACTTGATCGTCAATCCGCTTTCGCTCGTCGTGTGCGTCAAGGAATAAAGCGGGAGAAAATCGAACACCAAAAGAAACAGCCAATCCGTTACAATGATAGCGGAGGTGTTGACTATGATTAACATTGTCGTGCTGATGGGAAAGATCGTCGGCGACGATCCGGAAGTGAATACGATCCGGAAGTTGGAGATCGTCGAAGACTACAAAAATCTCGACGGCGTCTTCCAGAGCGATACCGTCTCCGTCATCAACTGGAACAAGACGAACAAGGGCGAACTCTTCACCTTTCCGGTCGGATCGCTCGTCATGATCCGGGGTCGAATGGAGAATTACAAAGACCGTTTCGTCGTCGTCTGCGAAAATCTGACGTATCTGGGCAAATGCTGAAAGCGGGGAGTGAAACATGAAAATCGCAAAGTGGGTCTTCAAGTTGTTGCCGGTGCTGACCGGTTACTTCGTGATGTGCAAAATTTACCGTATCCGAAAGGGAAAGATGTCGGAGGTGAAACTGTATCGCCGTCTGAGAAAGTACATTCTCCGCGTCGTCGGAGAACTGGGCATCGAGTACATCGTCGAAGGGGAAGAGAATCTCCCGACGGAAGACAGTTATCTTCTGACGCCGAATCACGCTTCGATCGTCGACCCCCTGGCGTTTTTCGTTCTCAGTCAGGATCCGGTCAGTTTCGCATGCAAAAAGAGCATCCGGAATTATCCGCTGGTGAAGGATTTCATCTATCTGATCGACGGCGTCTACCTGGATCGGGGCAATCTCAGACAGGAGATCCGCGTGATGAAGGACATCCAGAAGGTGATGCTCGACCGCCACGTCGGCTATATCGTCTTTCCGGAAGGTACGCGGACGAAGAGTCCCGATCTGACGATGAACGAATTCAAATCCGGCGCGTTCAAATTCACGATGAAGATCGAAAAGACGATCGTCCCGGTCTGCATGTACGGTTCACACCGGGTTTTCGACCGCACGATCAAGGATCGGAAATATCCGATCTACGTCTCCTTTCTTCCGCCGATCCGCGCCGAAGAGTATGCTTCGATGAACACGAACGAACTTTCCGAACGGGTTCAGAAAGCCATTGAAGCGCGCCTGGACCGTTACCGAAAAGAAGTCCGTTTCTAGAATCGTGGGGGACATCGGATTGCACGGAAGAAAGCCATTCTTCCGGATCGATTCATAGAAAGCGTGCATTCGTGCCTGTTCTCGGAGCGCCGCCGCTTTTCTTTCGCTGGCGAAAAAAGGCGATGCCTTCGGAACCTGTGAATTCCTTTGAGCGGAAACAGACATTTTCCGTTCGTTTGACGGATAAAAACGTTGTTTTTTCTCCCGAATGCGGCTATAATGAAAGCGTTCGATGAAGCAGAGGATTTCTTCGGTGTGCGTTCAGAGAGGATTTGGTCGGTGAAAAAATCCGGCAGTCGGAGAAAGGGACACTGCGGAGAACGTGAAGCAGAAATGCGGATCCGGCGGTACCGTTATCACCGTAAAGTGTACTGCAATGCAGTAAACTAAGGTGGTACCGTGCGCAAGCACCCTTAGAGGTACTTTTTTATTTTATGGAGGAAAAAAGCATGGCGAATTATCAAGCCCCGCGGGGAACTTACGACTGCGCTTACGAAGACGCTTTCCGAATGGAAGAAATCGTCGAACTTCTGAAATCGTTGGCCCGGGTTTACGGATACGTTCCGATTTACACGCCGACATTCGAGTCGACGACGCTTTTCGCCCGATCGGCCGGCGAAGACAGCGACATCGTCACCAAGGAGATGTACAGTTTCACGGACAAATCGGGAAGAGACATGTGCCTGAGACCCGAGTTGACGGCCGGCGTGATGCGGGCGATCGTCACCGGGAAATTCTACGCGACGCGCGATCTGCCCTTGAAACTCTATTATTTCGGTTCGGCTTTTCGTTACGAGAGGCCGCAGGCGGGAAGATATCGGGAATTTCGCCAGTTCGGCATCGAAAACGTCGGCGTGAATTCGCCTTATTCCGATGCGGAAACCATTCTTTTCGGCTATCACGCGCTGAAATTGCTCGGTTTTTCCGACGTCGTCCTGAAAATCAATTCCATCGGCGACGGGGAAAGCCGGAACCGCTATCGGTCGGCGCTCAGGGATTTCTTCGCCGACAAGATCGACGCGATGTGTCCGGACTGCCACCGGAGGCTGGAACTCAATCCTTTGCGCATTCTCGACTGCAAGGTCGAGGAAGATCGGAAAATCATCGCCGAGGCGCCGAAAATGGGGGATTATCTCAACGAAAAGAGCAAAGAATACTTTCAGAGCGTTTTGAATATCCTCGACGCGGAGGGTCTCGCCTATGAAGTGGACGCTTCTTTGGTGCGCGGACTCGACTATTATTCGCACGTCGTCTTTGAATTTCACAGTCGCGATGAAAACGGAAAGAATCTGGGCGCCATCGGCGCAGGCGGCCATTACGATCACCTGCTCAGAGAAGTCGGCGGTCCCGAACTTTCCAGCGTCGGTCTGGCTTTCGGTATCGAGAGGCTGAACCTTTTGAAGAAGGATGACGCTTCTTCTTCGGGACTGGACCTTTACGTGATTGCGATGAACGAAACGAATATCGGCGCGGCGTTCTCGCTGATTCAGCACCTACGCCTCAACGGGTTCCGCGCGGAGATGAGTTTCGAGAGAAAGTCGCTGTCGTCCGCGCTGAAAGTCGCACTGAGGAAAAACGCGCGTTTCGCCCTCATCATCGGCGAAACCGAAATGCAGAACGGATCGGTGCAGGTAAAAAATCTTTCCACGCACGATCAGGCGGAAGTCCGGATCGACGATCTGGTCGGATATCTGGACGGGGAAATCGAAAAAGAGCAGGAGGAATAAACCATGTATCGTACACACACCAATGGTGAATTGAGAAAAACAGACGCCGGAAAAAGCGTCACGTTGGTCGGCTGGGTAGCCCGGAAACGGAATCTGGGTTCGCTGGTTTTCATCGATCTACGCGACCGGTACGGCTATACCCAGGTTCTTCTCGAAGAGCAGAAGTTCCCGGAAGTCAGGGACATCCGGTCCGAATACGTCATTCAGGTTTCCGGAACGGTTCAGATCAAGGAGACGCCGAATCCGAAACTTCCGACGGGCGAAATCGAAGTCGTCGGCGAAACCTTGAAGATCGTCAACCGAAGCGAGCAGCCGCCGTTTCTGATTCAGGACGACACCGACGCTTTGGAAGACACGCGTTTAAAATACCGTTATCTGGACTTGCGCCGTCCGGTCATGCAGAATTACCTGAAAACGCGCGCGGCAATCGTGAAAGCCTGCCACGCCTTTCTCGATGCCAACGACTTCATCGAAGTGGAAACGCCGTATCTGACGCTGTCGACGCCGGAAGGCGCACGGGATTATCTGGTGCCGTCGAGAATCCGAAAAGGATCGTTCTACGCCTTGCCGCAGTCTCCGCAACTGTTCAAGCAGATGCTCATGGTCGGGGGACTGGAACGCTACTATCAGGTCGCCCGCTGTTTCCGCGACGAGGACTTGCGCGCCGACCGTCAGCCCGAATTCACGCAGATCGACATCGAAACTTCCTTTTTCAGCGAAGACGATTTGCTTTCGATGATGGAAAAACTGTTTCAGAAGATCATGAAAGACGTCAAGAATTACGATCTTCCTCTTCCTTTGCGGCGGATCCGTTACGACGAGTGCATCGACCTTTACGGTTCGGATAAACCGGATACCCGATATGATCTGAAATTGCACGACGTCAAGGACATTCTCTCTTCGATCGACTTTGCGAGTTTCCGTGAGGCCAAAGCGATCCGGGCGTTAGTGATTCCGCATCGCGGCGAAGCGACGTCCCGGAAGATTGCCGATCAGATCAACGAACACGGCAAGAAGTACAACCTGCGCGGTCTGACCTGTCTGAAATACCTGCACGGGGAACTGGAAGGATCGTTCCTGAAATTCTTCACCGATGAGCAGAAACGGCAGTTGATCGCCGCTTTGGATCTGAAAGAAGACGATCTGATCATTCTCGGCGCCGGCAGACGCATGCCGGTCTGCACGTGTCTGGGGGCGCTTCGGACGAAATACGCCAGAGAACTGAATCTCATTCCGGAAAACAGTTTCGACTTCCTCTGGGTCGTCGATTTTCCGTTGTTCGATTACGACGAAGAGACGAAGACGATCACGCCGAGCCATCATCCGTTCACCCAGCCGAAAGAGGCCGATATTGCCAAACTGAGCGAGCATCCCGAAGAGGTCTATTCGGCTACCTACGACATCGTCATCAACGGCTACGAGGCCGGCGGCGGTTCTTTGCGGATTTACGATCAGGAATTGCAGAAAGAGATCTTCAAATTGCTCGGGTTCACGGACGAGGATATCCGCAAGAAATTCGGCTTTTTCGTCGATTCGCTGCAATACGGAACGCCGCCTCACGGAGGAATCGCGCTGGGACTCGATCGCTGGGCGATGATTTTAGGCGGCACGGATAACATTCGCGACGTTATCGCGTTCCCGAAAAACCTGTCCGCCGTCTGTCCGCTTTCCAATGCGCCGATGCAGGTCGAAACGGCTCAGTTGGACGAATTGGGCATTCGCACGAAGGAAGAGAAGCAATGAAATTCGCTTCTTACCGGCTCGATCGGGAACTCGTGCAGGCGCTGAAAGAAGAGGGCTACACCGACCTGACGCCGATTCAGGAGGCGACTTTGGCGAAAATTCTGAACGGAAAGTCGCTGATCTGCAAGAGTCAGACCGGTTCCGGAAAGACGCACGCCTTTCTGGTTCCGTTAATGAACGGCGTCGATCCCGAAAAAAACGCGATTCAGGCGCTGATCGTCTCGCCGACTTCGATTTTGGCCGAGCAAACGTACGAATTCGCGAAGAACCTTGCGCGGCGTTATCCGACGATCAGCGTGAAACTCGTTTCGCCGAGACAGGATAAATCCCGTCTTCTCGACGAACTGGCTTACGGAAAGACGATGCCGAAAATGCTGATCGGAACGCCGGATCAACTCGTCGATCTTTTCATCGAAAAGAAAGTCGACTCGACCGGCATCCGCGTGATGGTTCTCGACGAAGCCGATATGCTCCTTGACGATTCGCACCGGGAGTCGATCGAACGGTTATTGGCGAAGATCCGTCCGGCACAGCGTCTGGTTTTCACCGCGACGATGAAGGAACATCAGGTCGCCGAGACGTATCGTTTCGTCGGCGCGGACGAGATCGTCGACGTCGACAAAAAAGCGCGCGTCAACCGGAACGTCGCGCACCATCTGGTCGATATCAAGCACCGCGATCCGATCGAACAGATCGTCGCGTTCATCGAAAAGATTGGACCGTACCGCCTGATGATCTTCGCTTCCGAAAAGACGCGGGTCGAACGGATTTACCGCGAACTCGCCGAGCGCGGTCTGGACTGCACGATCATCAACGGCAATCTCCGATCCCGCGAAAACAAAAACAATCTCCGGCGGATTCATCGCGGCGAATTTCCGATCATCGTCTGTTCCGATATCGCTTCGCGGGGCATCGACATCGACGACGTCAGCCACGTGCTTTCCGTCGATCTTCCGAAAGATTTCGATTACTACTTTCATCGGGCGGGACGGACGGGAAGAAACGGAAAAAAAGGCGACTCCTATGTCTTTTTTAACGATGACGACGATACTTTCGAGCGCTTCCGCCGCGCCGGGATCGACTTTGACACCTATGTGCTGAGGAAAGACGCGCTCAGAAAAGCGAGCGAACCGTCCGCGAAGCGGAAAAAGAATGAGGCTCTCGAAAGCGAAATCCGACGCGAGATTGCCAAAGTGCGAACCCGAAAAGTCAAACCGGGATACAAAAAGAAGATCGCGAAAACGGTCGCGAAAGTGAAAAGCGACCATAAGCGGAAGATCATCCGGAGCAACCTGCGCGCGAAAAAGGCTAAATGAAACGGCGCAACACCTGATCGATCTGGTCTTTCTTGAATTTGTCGATCGCCAGATTCGCGTCGTACAGGTAAATCCGATAATTTTCCGTGTTCAGCACCTGCTGGTAGCGCTTGATCTGATTATACAGACGGGTATTTTCTTCGTCGGTCAGAAAGACGGAGTAATGCGCGAAGAACTTCTTCAACGTCGGTTTGCTGAGCCGGGACAAAATGAAATTCAGATAATCCAAAAACCATCACCCATACCAATTTATGAGCGGTGGTTTTTTTCCATGTCATCGAGATAGGTTTTTAGAACGCCGATCACCTGATCCGGCGAACAGGTCCCTTTCACCTTGCCTTCGGAAAAGACCGTGCAGGTCGCGGCGTTGTTGAAAGCGAACCCGATGTCGGCCTGCTTGCCTTCGCCGATGCCGTTGACGACGCAGCCCATGACTGCGACCTTGACCGCGCACGGACGCGTTTGCAAAAAGCGGTCGACGCGACGGGACAACTTCATGATGTCGGCGTTGGCGCGCCCGCACATCGGGCAGGAGATCAGGGTAGGGGCATTCGGGTACAGATCCAGTTCATGGAGAAGCCGCTTGCAGGCGCGCACCTCTTCGATCGGTTCGTCGGAAAGCGATATCCGGATCGTGTTGCCGATGCCTTCCCTTAATAGGGGAGCCAGCGCGATCGTCGAACGGATCAGACCGATATCCTTATAAGAAGTTTCGGTGACGCCGATATGAAGCGGATACGGGTAGCGCTTCGCCGCGACGGTATAGGCTTCTAACGTCTGAATCGGATCGCTGGATTTCAAGGCCAGCACCAGATCGGTGAATCCGTGCCTTTCAAAGAGTGAAATCGATTCGTCGAGCGATTCCATCATCAGTTCGGGGGTGACTTTCCCGCCGTTTTTCCGCACTTTGTCCGGATCGATCGAACCGGAATTGACGCCGATCCGGATCGGAACGCGCTTTTCCTTGCAGGCGGAAATCACCTGAACGATCTGATTTTCGTCTTTCAGATTTCCCGGATTGAGCCGGATTTTATCCACGCCCTGTTCGATCGCCCCGAGTGCCAGACGGTAGTCGTAGTGAATGTCAGTGACGAGGGGAATTCCGATCCGCTTTTTGATTTCGCCGATCGCCGCGACGTCCTTGAAGTCCAGCACGGAGACGCGGATCAGTTCCAGCCCTTCCGCTTCCATGCGGCGGATCTGACGGACGACGCGATCGACCTTTTCGGTTTTGATATTGCACATCGATTGGATCACGACGTGATTGTTCCCGCCGATGACGATGCTTCCCACTTGCACGCTTTTCGTATTTTCTCGTATCATTTTCTTTCCTCGCTCCTCTATTGTCGCACAAGTCGTCCTTATTTTCAATTTATTGGGCGATCGCCCTTTACTTTTCGGGAAAAAGCGATATGATAAAGAGATGAAGAAACGCATTTACCCGATTCTTTCCGGCCTCGTGTACTTCGCTCTGATCGTCTTCTTTTCCTGCCTTTGCTTACAAAGCGGGGAAGCGTCGGCGGAGAGTTCGAAGACAGTCGGAAACCTCATCGCCGATACGGGCGAAAAAATCTTCCACGTAAGCATCGAAAGGACGCCGGACTTCTTCCGCCTGACGCGGAAAGTCGTCGGCCATTTCGGTTATTTTCTCGTACTCGGCGTCTCTTCGTGGCTCTTTTATCGCGCGCTGTGGAGAAAGAGGTTCTTACTCGGCGTCGGCGTCCATTACGGAACGGGATTTTTTTTCGCCTTCGTCAGCGAATTTGTCTTTCAACGGATTTCTTCCGGACGTTTTCCGTCTTTTGTCGATGTTTTAATCGATTTTGCTGGTTTTGTTCTCCTGAGTACCCTTATAATAGCGATAGAATGGGGAAAAAGGAGGAAACGCCATGATCAACCAGTTGCTGATTAAATTGAAAGAAGCCGTTCTTTCCATTTTACCGGTAACGTTGCTGATTCTGATTTTCTCGTTTACGCCCGTCTGTCCGTTGACGATGTACCAGCGGGGGATTCTTCTGTTCTCCGCCCTGATCCTGGTTCTGGGAATGGGGTTATTCAGTCTGGGCGCCGACCTGGCGATGCAGCCGATGGGCGAGCATACCGGTTCTTCTCTGACGCGCACGTCGAAACTGACGCTGATGATCGTCGTCTATTTCGTTCTCGGCCTTCTGATCACGATCGCCGAGCCGGATCTCAGCGTTTTGTCCAAGCAGGTGAGCGAGGTCGTTTCGCCGACGACTCTCCTGTTCACCGTCGGCGCCGGCGTGGGCATCTTTCTGGTTCTGGGCGTGATCAAGATCATTTTCAGGAAAGAACTCTCTTCGATGATCATGTTCTTTTACCTCTGCATCTTCGCGCTGACGGCAATCCTGACGATACGGGGCAACGTCTCCTTTCTGGCATTGGCCTTCGACTCCGGAGGCGTCACCACCGGTCCGATCACCGTTCCGTTCATGATGGCTCTGGGCGTCGGCATCGCAGTAACCATCGGCGGTCGTTCTTCCTCGGAGAACAGTTTCGGTCTGGTCGCGCTCTGTTCGATCGGCCCGGTCATCGCGTTGCTTCTTTTGGGCATCTCTTTCGACGGAACGATTTCCTACCAATTACCGAATTATGCGATTCCTGACAATTTCGCCCTGTCTTTTTTCAAGGAAATGCCGAATACGATGAAAGAGGTCGGCCTCTCCTTATCGCTGATCTTCGTCATCTTCATGGTGATTCAGTTCCTGTTAATCCACCTTCCGAAGAAAAAACTGGTCAACATTCTGATCGGTCTGGTTTACACGTTTCTCGGACTGGTCCTCTTTCTGACCGCGGTCAACGTCGGTTTCATGCCGATCGGATTCGCCGTCGGAACGACGATCGCCGCGCAGGATTCCTACGTGATCATTCTCTTCGCTTTCGTTCTCGGTCTGGTCGTCGTTCTCGCCGAGCCGGCGATCCAGGTGCTGACGAAGCAGGTCGACGACCTGACCAACGGCGGCATTTCCAAGCGATCGCTTCTGATCTCCTTATCGATCGGCGTCGCCTGTTCGATCGGCCTTTCGATCATTCGCGTAATCTACGACTTTTCGATTCTGTACTATCTGGTTCCGGGCTATCTTCTGACCTTCGCCCTGTCGTTCTTCATTCCGAAAATCTACACGGCGATCGCCTTCGATTCCGGCGGAGTCGCTTCGGGGCCTCTGACGTCGAGTTTCATTCTGCCTTTTGCCATCGGCGTCTGCAACGCCCTCTATCCGAATGCGGGAGATAAAGTTCTGACCAACGCGTTCGGCGTGGTGGCGATGGTGGCGATGACGCCGTTAATTTCGATCCAGTTGCTGGGTTTCCGCGAAATCATGTCGAAGAAACTGACGAAACGAATCCGCATGCGGAGAATCACCGCGAGCGACGATGAGCAGATCATCGAATTTTAGGAGGTAGACCATGCCGAGACTAACGAAAAGACCGGGTTTGAAAAGCAAAGAGAACCTCAAAGCGCCGGAAAAACTGCTTCTGCTCGTCACGATCGTTGAACGGTCGAAGACGGATTTCTACGGCGACCTGATTTCCACGTTTGAAGCCAACCTGCAATGGATCGTCTACGGGTGGGGAACCGCGCCGAAAGAATACGATCCGCTGGGATTGGGAAGTCAGGGAAAGGCAATTATTTTCAGCGTCATCAAGGCCGGGAACGCGAAAAAACTCCTCTCGATCATCGATCAGAAGTTCCACACGATCCGGAACGGAAAGGGCATCGCCTATACCGTTCCGTTGAAGAGCGTGATCGGCGTATCGATCTATCAGTTTCTCAGCAACGACGCCAAAGACAAGAAAGTGGGGGATTAACATGGACAAAAAATACGAAAACATCATCTGCATCGTCAATTCGGGTTTTTCCGACGAAGTCATGAGCGCCGCGCGCGAAGTCGGCGCAAGCGGAGGAACGGTTTTTTCCGCGCGGGGAACGGCGACCAAAGAAGCCGAAAAGCGCTTCGACATCGTCATTCACCCCGACAAGGAGGTCGTGATCATTCTCGTGCCGGCGGATATCAAAGAACAGGTGCTTCACGCCCTGTACAGCAAAGTCGGTCTCGACACGCCCGGACAGGGAATCGCTTTCTCTCTGCCGGTCGACGACGTCATCGGTCTGAGCGAGGGAAAGCCGAAAAAGGAAGAGAAGTAAATATCGATTTTCCGAACATTTTTGTAGTATTTTCAAAATGTCTGTGCTAAGATAGACAAGGTAAAAGATGGAGGTGTACTTATGCCACGCGACAATATTATTTACAAATGCACGGTTTGCGGTGAAGAGAATTACATCGGCACGAAAAATAAACGCAATCATCCGGAAAAAATGGAACTGAAAAAATACTGTTCCAAATGCAACAAGATGACGTTGCACAAAGAAAAGAAATAAGAGCCGTCCCGCTCTTTTTTTGTTTGCGCATGAAAATCTGGAAATTTACCTCCCGCACCTCGTTTTCCTCCAACGTCTACGTCGTCGAAAGCGAAAAGAATTTTCTCGTCGATCCGGGCTATGCCTCCGAAGAGATCTTTTCGCGTATCCGGAAGATCGGCGGGCTCGACTTCATTCTCCTGACGCACGGTCATTTCGACCACATTCTCGGCGTCGATGATTTCGTCCGGACGTTCAACTGTCCGGTTTACGCATCGCGGGAGGAAATTCACCTCATCGAACGGCCGAACGCCAATGGTTCCAAGATGTTTCTCAATCGCCTTTTCGTCCCGCAATGCCGGATCGAGGTGCTCGACGAAGGCGAACAAAATCTCTCCGGCGTCGCCTTCGATGCGATCGAGGTTCCCGGACATACGCGCGGATCGCTCTGTTACTTCTTCAAGAGGGAAGGGCTTCTCTTCGTCGGCGATCTCGTCTTCGCCGATTCGATCGGACGAAGCGATCTTCCCGGCGGAAGCGAAAGGGAAATCGCGGATTCGCTCGCCCGACTCCGTTCGATGCCTTTTCCGGATTCGACGAAGGTCTGTCCCGGACACGGACCGGTTCTTTCGTTCGGCGAATTGAAGAAACGCAATCCTTTTTTCAAATAATTCTTTCTTCGGTGCGCATACTAAATGCGGTGAGACCATGATCAATCGCATTTTCATCTGCCTTTCCTCTGCTTTTTCGCTCGTAATCCTGAACGAGTTCTTTTACGTCTTCAATTTCACCGGCTTTTCCTTCGGTTTCATCGATCTGACGGGAATGTACTTCGCCGACCTTACGATCGCCTATTTTGCGTTCGTCCTGACCGGATTCGTTCTCTCTGTTCCTCTGAGCCGAATGAAAAAGCGCGGCGGACACCCGTTGACGTACCTGATCCCCGCGACGGTGGTCTATCTTGTTCTTTGCCTGATTCTGAATCTGACGGGGCGGTTAATCAAAGACGGGCAGAGCCTTCTCTGCCTCTATTTCCTGGCAATTTTGTCTTCCTATCAATTTTTCTATTCCATATTTTATCGGAATGATGTAAAATAAACACGATTCAGGAGGAAAAAATATGATCAATGTTACCGAATTGCGCCCGGGCAATACCTTTGAAAGCGACGGCGTCATCTACACCTGCTTGGATATCGATCTGAATAAGACGGCGATGGCCAAAATGAAAGTCAAGGTCAAGTCGAAGAACGTCAAAACCGGATCGGTCCTCGATCTTTCCTTCATCGGCGGAGACAAGGTGGAACTTCTCCGTCTGGACAAGAAGCAGATGCAGTATCTCTACGACGACGGAACCGGATACGTCTTCATGGATCTGGAAACGTACGATCAGATCTCGATCGACAAGGATCGTCTGAAATGGGAAAGCAATTTCCTCGTTCCGGAAGCGACCGTGACGATCACGATGTACGAGAGCGAGATCATCGGGGTTGAATTGCCGGCCAAGATGACGTTAAAAATCGTCGAATGCGAGCCGGCGACGAGAGGCGACACCATCAACAAAGCGATGAAGGACGCCTATCTGGAAACCGGACTGAAAGTCAAGGTTCCGCTGTTCGTCGAAAACGGCGAGTCGATCGTTGTCTTCACCAACGACGGAAGTTACGACTCCCGCGCGTAATACCGATTTCAAAATCGGTATTTTTTTTGACAAATTTCTCCTCTTCTACCTGCGACAATAGGGATAGTTATATTTTTGTTCAGGCAGGAATATATCTTAAAGGGGGAGATTTTATGAATCGTCAATTAGTTGCTTTTTTATCTTTATTCAGTCTGGTGCTGGTCCTTTCCGTCTACTACGTGATGCTTCCGGCCAACGGCAATTCCCTGACCGATAACAATACGCCGGTCAACGTCGTGGTCAAAGACGCGACGGAACTCTATTTTGAAACTCTGGAACTGGCGCGCGATGAAGCCCATCAGCAGTACATCGACGAAATGATCGCTGTCTACGAAGGCACCAACAACGACTACACGCTGGAAGAAGCCTACGCCAACATCGCTAACCGCAACCAGATGATCGAACAGGAAGACAAGATCGAGGAATGCGTCAAGGGGTTGGGCTATACGTCCTGCTACGCCGAAGTCGAGGGAAACGATTTCGTCAAAGTCATCGTCTACTCGAAGACCAAGGACCTGACGGAAATCGATCAGATCATCTTTCAGGTCCAGACGATGCTGAACCGGGAAGTGCCGACCTTCATCGTCGAATTTCAAGAATAAGGACAAAACGTTGCATTTCCGCCCGAAATAAGATAAGATAAGTCGTATCGAGGTGGAGAAAATGACAATTCAAACATGGTTATTCGTGATTTATCTGATTCTCGCGCTGATCGCGGGACTCGTTATCGGCTTCTTTCTGGCAAGAAAACTCTTTATCAGCCAAATGAAAAAGAACCCTCCGGTTACCAGAAATCAGATCCGGGCGCTTTACCTGCAAATGGGCAGAAAACCGTCCGAAAAGCAGATCGACGCTGCGATGAAGGCGTTCAACGACGCGAAATAAATCGACGATAAAAAAAATCTCCTTTCTGTCCGGAGATTTTTTTGTTCGCACAATATCTACTTATAAATTACTAAATATCTACTACTAGTAGAAAATTAGTTATTTCTTAGTTATTTCATCCACGTGATCTTTCTTTCCTCGTGATGCATCAGACGGACGATATTCGACCGATGCCGGACGATCAGGATCGCGCTGGAAACCAGAATCAGCAGGAAATAGGCCGGTGAATTCGGGAAGAGGTACGTTCCCGGATTTCCCGGAACGAAGATGTTGATCAGGGCGAGAAGGGTAACGAGGAGAGAAGCCGAAATCGAAGCGAGCGAAACGTATTTTTTCCATTTCAGCACGGCCATGAAGAAGAGAAAACCGATCAGGGAGATGAGCCAGTTGGTGGCCAGGCAGATCGCCGCGAAAGAGGAGACCGCCTTTCCGCCTTTGAAACCGGCGAAAACCGGAAAGCAATGGCCGATCAGAGCGAAGAACGCGGCGACGATGTAGCCGTATTCCGAAAGGCCGTATTCGGACAGAGGCGTGTATTCCAGCAAACAGTAGCAGAGATAGATCGGAACGATCGTCTTGATCAGATCCAGTACGATGACGATGAAGCCGACTTTCTTTCCCAGCACCCTGCCGGCGTTGGTTCCGCCGGCGTTTTTCGAGCCGTATTCGCGGACGTCCTTGTGATAGAAAACCTTGCCGATCAGCACGGCGTTGGGAATCGATCCGAACAGGTATCCGATGAGGGCAGAGGCGAGTAAAAGCAGTATCGAATGAAGCATAAAACCTCCTGAAATTACCTCATTATAATAAATGAGAATTATGGATTTATAAAGTTTTTTTTGCTATAATTCACTTGTTGTAAGTGAGGTTAACCAATTATGGGCGAAAAAAAGAATCTTTATGATGCCTCGTCGTTAAAAATTCTGAAAGGTCTCGAAGCGGTCAAAAAGAGACCGGGTATGTATATCGGTTCGACCGACTGGCGAGGGACCCACCACCTGGTCTGGGAGATCGTCGACAATGCCATCGACGAAGCGATCGCCGGTTTCGGCAAAAAAATCACCGTGACCATTCACAAGGACGGATCGCTTTCCGTGCAGGACGAGGGGCGGGGAATTCCCTGCGATTACAATCAGGAAGAAAAAATGGACGGTCTCGACATCGTCTTCTGCACCCTGCACGGCGGGGGAAAATTCGACGAGTCGGTCTACAAGGTTTCCGCCGGTCTTCACGGCGTCGGCTCCGCATGCGCGAACGCGCTTTCCGAATGGCTGAAAGTGACCGTTTACAAGGACGGCAAGGAGTATTTCGCTTCGTATAAAAACGGCGGTAAGCGGGACGTCGCCACGCGTTTAGTCGGCGAGACCACCAAAAGAGGGAGCATCGTCACGTTCAAGCCGGACAAAAAGATGTTGCCCGAACCGGATTTCCACTTCGATCTGATCGCCGAGCGGCTCAACAATTCCGCCTGCCAGTGCAACGGCGTCAAATTCATTCTGATCGACGAACGGAACGGGAAAAAGCAGGAGTTTCTCTACACCGAAGGAATCCGCGAATATCTTGAAAACAAGAATAAGGAACACGCGGGCATTCACCCGATCGGCTATTTTTCCGACGACAAGGGCGAGATCAAAGCGGAATTCGCCTTCCAGTTCTTGCAGGATGTCTATTCCGAAACGGTGTATTCTTTCGCCAACAGCGTCTTTACCTCCGAAGAGGGTTCCCACGTCCGCGGCTATCGTTCCGGACTAACCAAAGCCTTCAACGAATACGCTTCGCGGAACAACCTGCTCAAAGGCAATCAGAAACTCGACGGAAACGACATTCGCGAGGGGCTTTCCTGCGTGGTTTCCGTCCGCATTCCGGAGAAAAAAATCCAGTTTGAAGGTCAGACGAAAGAAAAACTGGGGACGCCGGAGGCTTCCGTCGTCGTCGACGCGCTGGTCTATTCGTCGATGACGCGTTATCTGATCGAAAACAAGGAATATGCGACGAAGATCGTCAACCGGATTCTGGAAGCGCAGAAAGCGCGTCTGGCCGCGCGGAACGCCAAGGACGAAGTCCGGAACAAAATGCCGAAAGACATCGAAAAAAGCACGCTGATGCTTTCGGGGAAACTGGTTCCGCCGCAATCGAAGGAATATTTCAAGTGCGAACTCTTCATCGTCGAGGGCGATTCCGCAGGCGGTTCGGCGAAAAAATGCCGCGATAAAAAGTATCAGGGGTTGCTTCCGCTTAGGGGAAAGCCGAAGAACATTTCCAACGACGCGGAGGACGCTTTCATGAAGAACGAAGAACTTTCCACGCTCGCGTTCACCATCGGCACGGGGACGGGAAAGGACTTCAATATCCGCAATCTGCATTACGACAAGGTCATCATCATGACCGATGCCGATACCGACGGCGCGCACATTCAGAATCTGCTGATCAATTTCTTCTACAAAAAGATGAAGCCGTTGATCGAAACCGGACACGTCTACGTCGCCTGTCCGCCGCTTTACCGCGTGATGAAGATGAGCAAGGGAAAGACGATCGAAGAATTTGCCTGGAACGAGCAGGAACTGGAAGAGGCCAAGAAGAAGATCGGCGCGGGATACAGCATTTCGCGATACAAGGGACTCGGCGAAATGGACGCCGACCAACTCTGGAAAACGACGATGGATCCGCGTTATCGGAAACTATTGAAACTGTCGATTCAGGACGACCGGGTGGCCGGAGACATGGTCGAACTGTTTATGGGAAAGAATCCGGCTCCGCGCAACGCGTGGATCAGCGAGAACGTGGATTTCTCCAACAAGGGAGATTTCTTCGTCGAGGAGGTAAAGAATCGTGGCTAAAAAGAGCAATCCGCCGGCGGAAACTTACGATCAGATCATCATCGACACGCCGATTGACGAAGTGATGAGTCAGGGCTTCGGCCGGTATTCGAAGTACGTTCTTCAAGAGCGCGCGGTTCCCGATGTCCGGGACGGACTCAAACCCGTTCAGCGTCGGATCATCTACACGATGATTCTGGAAGGAAACGTGTCGAGCAAACCGACGCGGAAGTGCGCGCGTACCGTCGGCGCGGTCATCGGAAGATTCCACCCGCACGGCGACGCTTCCGTTTACGAGGCGATGGTCCGCCTGTCGCAGGACTGGAAGATGCGTTATCCGCTGATCGATTTTCAGGGAAACAACGGTTCGATCGACGGCGACGGTCCGGCCGCTTACCGGTATACGGAGGCGCGTTTATCCGAACTCTGCGACCTGATGGTGCAGGATCTGAACAAAGACGTCGTCGACATGGAACTCAACTTCGACGATCAGGAATGGGAACCGACCGTTCTGCCGTCGCGTTATCCGAATCTGCTCGCTAACGGTTCCTCCGGCATCGCCGTCGGCGCTTCGACCGACATTCCTCCTCACAATCTGGGGGAAGTGATCGACGCGATCAACTACCGGATCGGTCATAAAAACGCGAAAACCGAAGATCTTCTGGAAATCATTCAAGGGCCGGATTTTCCTACCGGCGGCGTGATCCGGGAGGGGAATTCGCTGAAAGAGATCTACAAGAGCGGAACCGGTTCGTTCAAACTCTACGCCCGGACGCATATTCAGGAAGAAAAATCGATCAACCAGATCGTCATTGACGAGATCCCTTACGGGAAAGACAAATCGGAATTCGTCAACAACATCGACCGCGTCCGTTTCGCCAATAAACTGGACGCCATTCTGGAAGTCCGCGACGAAACCGGAATGGAAGGATTGAAGATCGTCATCGACGTGAAAAAAGACGCCGATCCGTCCAACATTCTGAACTTTCTGTACGCCAAAAACTGTTTGTCGACCACGATCAAATTCAACATGCTGGTGATCGATCACTATCACCCGAAAGTCTGCGGTCTTCTCGAAGTTGTCGACTGCTATATCGAACACCAGATTGAAGTGATCACGCGACGGTCGAATTTCGACCTGAAAAAGGCCAAATCGCGGCTTCACATCGTCTCGGCGCTGATCCGCGCGGTTTCGATCATGGATCAGGTCATTCGCCTGATCCGGAGCAGCAAAGACAAACAGGACGCCAAAACGCGCCTGGTAAACGAACTCGAATTCACCGAAGTGCAGGCCGATGCGATTTTGATGTTGCAACTCTACCGTCTGACCAATCTCGACGTCACGACCTTAGTCAACGAGCGCGACGAACTGGAAAAGCAGATCGCCGATCTGGAAGCGCTTCTGAATTCGCCGAGCAAGATGAACAACCTGATCAAGAGCGATCTGAACAAGATCAAGGAAAGATTCGCCGACGAAAGACGGACGACGATCGAAAACAGCGATGTGACGTTCAATGTCGACAAGCGCGCGCTGGTCTCCAAAGACGAGACGATGGTCGTTTTCACGCGCGACGGTTATTTCAAACGGACGCAGATGAAGTCGTACACCTCGTCTTCCGTCGAATTGCCGGGAATCAAACAGGGCGACGCCTTCAAAGGAATCACCCGAGCCTATACCACCGATTTTCTGTTGGTTTTCACCAATTTCGGAAATTTTCTCAACATTCCGGTCTATCACCTGCATGACAACAAGTGGAAAGACGAGGGACAACACGTCAACCAGATCGGGCAGATCAACGCCGACGAAAAGATCGTTCACGGCATCGTCGTCAGCGAATTCCGCGACGACGTCAATCTGGTTCTGGTCACCCGGAACGGGCAGATCAAGCGAACCGCGTTATCCGAGTTCAACGTTTCCAAATTCGCCCGGCCGATCCGTTGCTTCCGCCTGATGGAGGGCGACGAACTGGCCGACGTCAAGGTACTGTCGGGAAACAGCGACGTGCTGATCGTCAACGCCAACGGCGCTTCTTCTTTCTTCAACGAGAGCGAAATCGCTCAGGTCGGCATCCGTGCCGGCGGGGTCAAGGCGCTTTCGACGGGGAAGGATCCCGTTTCGATCGTCTCCTTGCTGACTTATCTCCCCGATGAGCGGTCCCGAATCGTCATGCTGACCAAAGAAAAGAGCCTTCGCATCGTCGATTCTTCGCATCTGATCCGTTCGACGCGGCTCGGCGCGAAGCAGCAACTCTTCAAAACGTTCAAGGCTTCGCCGCAGAAGGCGATCTTCGTCGAAAAGTCCTCTAAGGGAAAGGAAATCGAAAAAATCTACGCGATTCTGGAAGATCAGAACCTGTCGATCATCGCGTTAAGCGAAGTCAAGACGCAACCGATCGAGAGTTTCCTGAAAACCAATCTGGACATCGAAAGTCCGTTTGACTTTGTCGATACCTATCGCTTCGACGTCGAGCGCGTCGACGAAAACACGAAGGTGGTCGTGGTCAGCAAACCGATCGAAATCGTCAAGAAAGACGAAGAAGACGACTACGAGCAACTGTCGCTGTTCGATTTCGTCGACGACGACTAATTGTGTTTTTTGAATTCGTTGAGCAGTTTGATTAAGGCCCGCTTCTCGATGCGGGAAACGTAACTCCGCGAGATTTTGTACTGGCGGCTGATTTCTTTCTGCGTATGTTCGACTTCGTTGTTCAGCCCGTAACGGAGCGAAAGAATCTGGTATTCGCGTTCGTCGAGAACGTTCAGATAGCGCGTCAGCGCCTCGATTTTCTGTTTCTTTTCGATCGTTGAATCGATTCCTTCCTCGTCGGAGGGAATCACGTCGATGAGATTGATTTCGCTTCCGTCCTTGTCGGTGCCGATCGCCTCGTTGAGGGAAACGTTTTTGGCGTGCTTCTTGTTCGCGCGCAAGGCCATCAGGATTTCGTTTTCGATGCACTTCGCGCTGTACGTGGCGAGTTTGACCTTTTTATCCGGCGAATACGTATCGATCGCCTTGATCAGCCCGATGGTTCCGATCGAGATCAGATCGTCGAAGTTTTCGTCTTTGGACTCGTATTTTTTCGCAATGTGGGCGACGAGACGGAGGTTGTGGACGATCAGTTCTTTCCGTGCTTCTTCGTGGGTCTCTTCGTCGAAAAGGCGTTCGAGAAAGTGCTGTTCTTCTTCGTCGGACAACTTGTCGGGATAGACGCTGTTTTTGATGAAGCCGTGAAGAAAATTGCATCGGAAGATGGAAAGTAAAATTTCAAGCAGCATGCGATCACCTACTTCATTTTATTAAAAATCATCGGATTTATGCGATATTTTGGCGCGATGTGTTTATTTTTAGACGGCGGTTAAGGTATAATAAAGACGAGGAGACGCTATGGGACTTTTCACGCCGACGTATTATTGCAGGAGTTTGTACGACATTCCGCCGGAATTTTACGAAAAAGAGGGAATCAAAGTGCTTTTCTGCGATCTGGACAACACGTTGGACGCGTTCGACGTCGGCGAGCCGTCGGATCGGGCGAAGGCGTTGGTTTCCGACCTGAACGCGCGGGGAATCCGTCTCATCATCACGTCCAACAATCACGGGGAACGGGTGGTCCGTTACGCGGAGGCGCTCGGGGTGACCTGCTGTTACTCTTCGCGCAAGCCGCTCGGATACCGTCTGAAACGCTTTATCCGGGAGAATCGGCTGAATCCCGACGAAATCGCGATGATCGGCGACCAACTTCTGACCGATGTGCTCGCCGGAAAGAACACGCGCGTCCGGGTGATTCTGACCGAACCTTTGGTCGACCGCGATCTGCCAATCACGCGATTCAATCGCTTCTTTGACCGGCGGATCCGGAAAATCATCGGCAAAAAATTAAAACAACGGGAGGTAGGGAAATGAGTGAATTCAAATGGAGATGCTTCGGCTGCGGGTGCGAATTGCAGAACACCGATCCGTTTACGACCGGTTACACGCCGAAAATCATCGACGGAAGCACGATCCTTTGCCAGCGGTGTTACCGCTTGCAGCATTACGGCGACTTTCGCGACGAGGCACTGGTCAAACCGGATTACAAGAAAATTTTCGAGAACGTGATCCGGAAAAAATGCCTGATCATCTACGTGGTCGATCTTTTCTTTCTGGAATCGAGTCTGATCCGCGATCTGGCCTCCTATATCTCCGGTTCGCCGATTCTCGTCGTCGCCAATAAGCGCGACATTCTTCCGAAAAACGTCAGCGACGAAAAACTCAAACAATTCGTTCAGCGCAAATTCAAACAGGAGGGAATCGAGATCAAGGGCGTGATCTGCTCTTCGGCGTATAAAAAGTACAACATCGACGAAATCATTTCGGAATCCGACCGCCTGAGAAACGGCAAGGACATCTACATCGTCGGCGCGAGTTCGGTGGGGAAGTCGTCGCTCATCAACGCGCTTCTGAAAACGATCAGGAACGAGACGCGCGATCTGATCTCCACGTCGCCGTATCCGGGAACGACGGTCGCCACGATCACGATTCCTCTTGACAATAAGAGTCGGATCTACGACACGCCGGGCATCGTCCCGCCGGATTCGATGTTCCTCTGCATGGAAAAGGCCGTTTTGAAGCACATCATTCCGAAGAGCGAAATCAAACCGATCACCTACCAACTCAACGCCAGACAGTCGATTCTTCTAGGCGGAATCGCCCGTTTCGACTTTCTGGAAGGGCCGCGATCCGGATTCACATTCTATCTTTCCAACAACGTCGAACTCCATCGGTGCAAGGCCGAACGCGCGGATATGGTCATGGACAGCCTGATCGGACAGGCGAAAATCCGTCCGGTCTCCGCTTCGATCGCCTCTTCCGCTTCTCTTGTCCCGCATGAACTGGTTCTCCCGAACGAACGCGTCGACGTCGTGATTCTCGGCTTGGGCTGGATCAACGTGCAGGGAAAAGGGCAGAAAGTGCGCATCTGGACGCCGGAGGGCGTAAGCATCGTCGTCCGCGATCCGAAAATCTAGGAGGCTTGCTCATGTTGAACAGCAGACAGATCCGCTATCTCAAAGGATTGGCGAATTCTCTGGAAAGCAAATACCAGATCGGCAAAAACGAAGTCGGCGATTCGACGATCGCGTTGTTGGACAAGGCGCTGACGAAGCACGAACTGATCAAAGTCAGCGTCAATCCTTCCGTCGCCGACGATAAAAAAGCGATCGCGGAGGCCTTGATCGAACCATTGCATTGCGAACTGATTCAGATCGTCGGCAACGTCATCACCTTATTCCGCAAGAATCTGAAAGACGGGAAGATTCATCTTCCGAACTGAATATGCGCAAGATCGTGTTCGGAGGATCGTTCGATCCGGTTCATTTCGGTCATCTGAAAATCGCCGACCAGGCCCGGAAAGCCGTGCAGGCCGACAAGGTCGTTTTTCTCATCGCCAAGTATCCGCGCTGGAAGGAAGTCGGCACGGACTTTTTTCATCGCCTGGAAATGCTGAAAATCGCTTTGGAGGGCATTCCCTGGGCGGAGATATCGCTCGTCGAATACCAGTCGGAGCAGACCGTCAATTACACGTACGATTCCGTCGTACGAATGCTTTCTCCTTCCGGCGAAACCTTTTTTCTCATCGGAAGCGATCAGTTGAACCAATTGGACCGCTGGCACCGCATCGACGAACTGGCGAAAAAAGTGAAGATCGTCGCCGTCCGCCGTCCAGATTTTCCGATATGCGAGGCGAATAGGGCAAAATACGGGGTGGAGATCGTCGCCGAATGCGCCGATCCGATCAGCAGTTCGGCTATCCGGGATCTGAGGGCGCTGAACTGTCCGAAAAGCGTGATCGACTACATCGGGAAAAACAATCTCTATTATATTCCGAAAATCCGTGCCTATCTTTCCGGAAAGCGGTTCAACCATTCGATGTCCGTCGCCGATCTGGCTTACGCAATCGGAGAAGCCAACGGTCTCGACGCGCCGAAAGCCTACATCGCGGGACTTCTTCACGACATCGGTAAGGAGATTCCCGAAGAAGAACAGCGCGCTTTCATGAAGAGGGAATATCCGCTTTACGAACGGACGCTTCCGAAGGCGCTCTATCATCAGTTCCTGTCCGAAACGATCGTCCGGGACGCGTTCGGGATCGCCGATCCGGAAATTCTGGAAGCCGTCTGCTATCACGCGACGGGAAAAGCGAAGATGAACCCCTACGCGCGGATCGTCTACGCTTCGGATAAGATCGAACCGACGCGCGGGTACGATTCCGGCGAACTCATTCGGGCCATGAAAAGCGATTACGCGACCGGCTTTCTTCGCGTGCTGGAAGAGAATATCCGCTTCCTGGAAGCGAAAAAGAGTCCGTATAAAAATCCGCTGACGCAATCGTGCATTTACGATTATCTGAAACGAGGTGAAAAGATATGAACGAAGTGAAATTGAAGATGATCCTGAAAGCCATCGACGAAAAGAAGGGCGAACAGGTCGAAGTCCACGATGTCCGCGGCGTCTCGCCGTTTTTCGACCGCATCGTCATCGCGACGATGATGAACGTCCGGAACGGGGAAGCCATCGCCGACGAAATCGCCAAAGTCTGCGCCGGAATCGGCGAACCGATCCGAAACGTCGAAGGCCGTCGCAGCGCGCAATGGATTCTGATCGACGCGGGAGACGTCCTGATTCATCTTTTCAGCGAGGAAGAGAGAATCCGCGTCAACCTCTCCGAACTGATCGTCAAAACAAAAAGAAGGGCAGAGGAATGAGCGTATCAGTCATTCTCGCGGCGATGGACGAAGAAGTCGACGCGCTGAAAAACCGCCTTGCGGATTACGAAGAGACGACGGTCGACTTTCAGCCCGCCTGGCGTTTCTTTCTCCGCGGAGAAGAATACCTTCTGATGAAGGGAAGAATCGGGAAAGTCAACACGGCGATGCTTCTTGCCCGTCTCGCCCTGACGCTCGACCTTCAACGGGTCTTCAACATCGGAACCACCGGCGGCATTCATCCCGATTTAAAGATCGGCGACATCGTCGTTGCGACGAAAGTAGGGTATTACGACGTCGACCTGACGATCTTCGATTATGCGCCCGGCCAACTTCCGCATGAACCGCGCTACTACGCATGCGATCGGGATTATCTGAAAGCGAAGCGCATCGCTTTCGACGCACGGGTCAAAGAGGGCATCATCCTTTCCGGAGACAACTTTCTTCATCGCGGGAATATCGGAAAGTTTTCGATCGACCGCGGGGAAGTGATGTGCTGCGACATGGAATCCGCGGCCGTGGGGCAAGTCTGCACGCGCTACGGGATTCCGTTCCTCGTCATCCGCTCCATTTCCGATCTGGTCTTTGAAGACTTCGACCGCGCGAACAACGACGCCGATGTCCGCTTATCTTCGAGCCGCTCGGCATCTCTCCTCTGGGACATTCTTCGACGGTAAATTGCAAAAAGGGCAGGAGAATGCCGGCGGATTTCCGTCCGTTCGACAGATTCTTCCGCCTTTTTCTTTGAATTCAAGTACTTCGCATAATGTCTATTATGTAAACTAATATGATTTTTTTCTGGATAATCCGACAAAAATAATTTTCATCGATTTTAAAAATTCTGTTGTGGATAACCGGTTTTCCACAATCAAAAAGATAGTTTTTTCAACTATCTTTTTACTAAATATCTACTAATTATTTACTTTAATCGAATTTAACTTGGAGAAAACTGCTTTCCGAAGGATAGTCTTCGCCGATATAGTCGTAATAGGCGCGCAGGTAGTCTTCGCCGTAATACGATTCCAGATCCTTGACGTATTCCAGCCGGTTGATGAACTTTTCATATGGCGCGTCCTGACCTAAAACGGTGTGCCACGCTTGCAAACGGGACACTTCGTTCCAGGAAACGCCGACGCAATCGAACTGGTATTGAAAGGCCTGCCGGGTCAATTCGGACTCCATGTCTTCATCCGGATCGTTGTAATCCGCCGAGAGTTCGCGGAAATCGGTGCGCGTGTAATTGGCGTCCTTGACGCATTTGTTGCAGATCAACTGATTGAGCAGATTGAGAATCTTGTCGATGCTTTCGGAATGCGTTTCGTAATACGCCTTGTCGACGAAGATGCCGCTCTGAGGGATTCCCCGATCGTTGAATGAGGTCGTCTCGTTGAAACTCTGATAGAAGAGCCTCAGGGATTCGCAATACATTTTTTTGCTCGTATCGAATCCGCGGTCTTCGTTCGAGGTGTACTCGTCGTAAACTTCGTTATACAGCGCGGAACCTTTTTCCGTCAGTAAGCGCGTGGCGTACGGTTCGGCGATGAAGGCGTAATCGTAGCCTTCCTCGACGTACTTCCCTTCGTAAAGATAGGTGTAGAAGTCCAGATCGTTCTTGTCGAGAAACGCAATCTCGTAAAGCGGATCGCTTTCAAACATTCGCTTCGCGGTCTTTCCAAGACTTCCACGCTCGTTGTTGGCAATCACGCTGACTTTCTGGGTACTGTCCAGACCTTCTTTCAGCGGAACGAATTGCGGATTCCCCATCGCGATCGTCGAGACGTAGGCGTACAGGCCGAATTCTTCGCAGAGTTCCAGACCGCGCACGGAATCGTAAAAGACGATCGGATACTTCCCGGTCTGAAAGGAACTTTCGATTTCGGAGAGGTCATCGCTGAAAAGAAGATTTTCGTCGTCGAAATAGCAACTGAGCAGAAGCGAGACCGTGCCTTTCTGCGCGATCGAAAGCGCCGGAAACGGTTCGACTTCGAGAAAATACCGTCGGAAGAACGAGCAGGAAGTCGCCGTGCAAAGTAGGAGCGAAGAAAGCAAGGTTACAGACAGCGCTTTAACGCTTTTCATCCTCGAAAACCTCTTCGATGACTTCGCCGATCTGGTTTTCCTTTTTCAAACCGAAATTTTCGACGATCGTCCGTCCGATGCACCCGAACGACAACTGATTCGGCAATTCCCTGCCCCGGTTCAGCGATCCGGAATAGAGGAGCAGCGGAACCATCTCCCGCGTGTGGTCGGTGCCGTGATGAATCGGATCGTTGCCGTGATCGGCGGTGACCATCAGGAGATCGTCCTCTTTCATCTTGCCGATCAGTTCGCCCAACTGGACGTCGAATTCCTCAATGCAGGAAGCGTATCCCAGCGGATTTCTCCGATGTCCGTATTCGGAATCGAATTCGACCAGATTGACGAAACAGAGGCCGGTGAAATCTCGTTCCAGAAGCGCGATCGTCTTTTCCATGCCGTCGCGGTTGGAGACCGTCTTTATCTTTTCGCCGACTCCGACGCCGTTGAAGATGTCGCTGATCTTTCCGACGCAGATCGTCGCATATCCGTTGTCTTTCAGAATGTCCATATACGTTCTTCCGGAAGGCGAAAGGGCGTAATCGTGCCGGTTGCTGGTACGCTTGAAGTTATCCTTATTCGTCCCCACATACGGACGGGCGATGATCCGGCCCAGAAGATATTCCGGACGGAGGCAGATTTCTCTTGCGATCGCGCAACAGCGGTACAGTTCTTCTAGTGGGATCACTTCCTCGTGTCCGCAGATCTGCAAGACGGAATCGCTCGACGTGTAGACGATCAGATCGCCGGTTTTCATCTGATGCTCGCCGTACTCCTTGATGATTTCCGTTCCCGAAGCGGCGATATTGCCCACGATGTGCCGTCCCGTCCGCGCTTCGAGTTCTTCGATCAGTTCTTTCGGAAAGCCGGTGTCGGTAAACGTTTTGAACGGTTTATCGGTCAGAATTCCCATCATCTCCCAGTGTCCGGTCATCGTGTCCTTGCCGTTACTGGCTTCTTCGAGTTTCAGGCAGTAGGAATGCGGGTGTTCGACTTTCTCCGTCCCCCGGATCCGATGATCGAGATCGTACAGTCCCAGATGGTTCAGATTCGGAATCGTCAGCCCGTTTTTCGCTTCGGAAACGTGGACGAAGGTGTTTGCCCCCCGATCGGAAAAACGCTCGGCGTCTTTCATTTCGCCGATTCCGACCGAATCCATCACGATCACGAATACCCTCTTAAATTTTTTCATGTTCAATTCCTCCGTTGCTTCCATTATACACTATTTTCGGTTCATAAACAAATCATACGCGGACAATATTCGCTTGCTCGACACGTGCGTGTAAATCTGCGTCGTCGAAATGTTGCTGTGTCCCAGCATCTCCTGCACCATCCGCAAGTCCGCGCCGTTTTCCAGCAAGTGCGTGGCGAAACTGTGACGCAACGTATGCGGCGTCACGTTGATCGAAATTCCGGCCTGCAAGGCGTATTTCTTGATCGCCTTCCAGAAGTACTGCCGGGACAGCCCCTTTCCCTGTCTGGAAAGAAAGACGTAAGGCGATTTGTGAAAATCGTACTTTCCCCGCGCCTTGTACAGATAGTTCAGAAGATGCTCTTTGGCGTAATCCCCGATCGGGACGAGCCTTTCCTTGTTCCCTTTTCCGAGAATCCGAAGAACGCCCAGATCGACGTTGACCTGTTTCAGTTTCAGTCCGACCAGTTCGCTGACGCGCATGCCCGACGCGTACATCATTTCTAACATCGCCCGGTCGCGGATTCCCTCGTACCGGTTCAGATCGGGCTGATCGAAAAGGGCTTCGACCTCTTCGTCGGACAAGACATCGGGCAGATGCTCGTTTTTTTTCGGCATCTCGATCGAAGTGGCCTTGTTCTGAATCACGTTTTCCTTTTGCAGAAAGAGATAGAACTGACGGATCGTTCCCGCCCGGCGAATGATCGTCGAAGTCGCTTTTCCCCGACTCGACAGGTCGACGATGTATTTTTCGATGTCCGAAGCGTCGAGATCTTCGGCGCGCGTTTTATCGAGCACCCGGAAAAACTGTTCCATGTCCTCTTTGTAACTGTCGATCGTCCGGATCGAAACGTTCCGCTCGTAGAACAGCATCTCGATAAAACGTTCGTAGGCGTCTCTAATCTCCATTTCCCGTCTCCTTTTTCAATTCGCTCGCGGAAATAAAGATCTTTTTTTTGTACTTCCGGTTCAGTTCGGCGATCAGCAACTGAGTCGCGCATTGCTCCCGGTGCCGCTCGATGTCGAAGAGGCTCATCTGCACATGGAAATCCTTTTTATCCGAGAGATGAGACAGCGTGACGCCCACCAGACGGAGCGAGAGCGAAACGAAGGACGTATCGTACAGTTTCAACGCGTGATTGTAGATGTCTTCGGCTTCGTCGGTCGGCGTGGCGATCGTGACCGAACGCGAAAAACTGTGAAATTCGCTGTCCTTCACGTTCAACGTGATCGTCGTTCCGATTTTCCCCTCTTTCTTCGCCCTACGGCTGACTTCGTGCGCTTTCTGGTAGATCATCGCGCGGATCTCTTCATAGTCTTCGGTATCGAAGAGAAAGGTCGTCGAATGGCCGATCGATTTCGGATCGGCGGCTTCGGTGATCACCTCGTCGCTTCCGTAACCGTTCGCCCAGTCTTTCAGCACGCCGTAAAACTTGCCGAGCAATTTCCTGACTTCCGGCGAAGAATCGCGCGCCAGATCGCCGATCGTCCGGATATTCCGCTCTTCTAAGCGCGGATAAGTCTTCTTTCCGATTCCGTACATCTCCTTGATCGGCAAAGGCCATAACAGCGTCGGAATATCCTTCCGGCGGAGGATCGTGATCCCCATCGGTTTTCGGTAATCCGACGCCATTTTCGCGAGGAACTTCGTCGGTGCCAGTCCGATCGAACACATTAAGGACGTCTCCTTGAACAGGTTGTCCTGCAAGTCTTTCAGAAAGGCTTCCGGATCCTGACAGTCTTTCATGCACGAAGTCATATCGGCGAAACACTCGTCGACGGAGGCGACCTCGATCACTTCCGTATAGCGGCGCACGTAGGAAAAAAACTTCGCGCTTAGATCGTGGTAAAGCGGAAAATCGGCGTGCCGGACGATCACGTCGGGGCAAAGCCGTTTCGCCATATACGTCGGCATCGCCGAACGAATCCCGTATTTCCTCGCCTCGTAAGAAGCCGTCGAGACGATCCCCCGCCGACTTGCTCCGGCAATGATTAACGGTTTTCCCTCCAATTCCGGTTCTTTGATGACCTGCGCGCGGGCAAAAAAGCAATTCAAATCGATATGCATAATGATTTTGCTCATGCGATCATCTCCGATTCTCATTATAAAACAAAACCGATTCGGACAAAATAAAAAAGAATGATTTTCGTCATTCTTCTAAAAAAGTACTAAATTACTGCTAATTAACTACTTTCAGAAAACCTTTGAAGAAATCTTTTTGTCTTTCAGCGACAGATAATCGCTGATCATCGCGATGAATTCGCTGTTGGTCGGCTTGGCTTTGCTCGCCGAAATCGTATAACCGAAGATTTCGTCGATCGTATCGATATTTCCCCGACTCCACGCCACCTCGATCGCATGGCGGATCGCCCTTTCCACGCGCGAGCCCGTCGTATTGTACTTCCGGGCGATTTCCGGATAGAGGATTTTGGTGATCTGTCCGATGTACTCGTTGTGGTAGTAGGAAGAAGAGATCGCACTGCGAAGGTAGTTGTACCCCTTGATGTGCGCCGGAATGCCGACGTCGTGGAGAATCCGCGTGATGTTCTCTTCCAGTTTCTGCTCCTGATTGACTTTCTGATAATCGCAGATTTCCGTGTTGAGATTGATCTGATTGATCAAGGTCGACATTTCGTAAGGCTTTAAAAGGAACTGATCGGCGCCGTAAGACTTGATCAGCGCGAGAATGTTGTCGTTGACTAAGCCCGACTGGCAGATGATCACGCCGATATGCGGATACCACTGCCCGTGATCTTTCAGTTCTTTCAGCACCTGCAAGCCGTCGAAAACGGGAAGGACCAGATCGAGAACCAGCACGTCGATGTGCGTGTACTTCTTGATTCTGTCCAGCCCTTCTTTGCCGTTTTCCGCACTGCCGAGCACGTACAGATTTTCTTCTTTGGCGATCGCCCGGACGGCTTCATTGATGAATTCTTTTGAATCCGCTACAACAAATACTGACTTTTTATCCATAATTTTCTCCTTTTCTTTGCCGCATTTGTCGGATTTGCACCCCTTTGGCAAACTAAGCAAATTTATAGCATCTTTAAGAAAATAATGGGACCCGGTGGGAATTTTCAGCGCAAATTCGCCATATCGTAGAATCGGTTCGACCCGATCAGGCGTTTGTCAAACGACTCTCCTGATTGTACATATTTTCGATGTACAGCCCGTAACCGTATTCGATCTTGTCGACCAGCACATGCGTCACCGCGCCGATCAGGCGGTCGTTCTGAATGATCGGAGACCCCGACATGCCCGAATACACGCCGCCGGCTTTGCTCAAAAGATCGCGGTCGGTGATTTTGAACGTGATCCCCTTCGTTTCGTCGAGTTTCTGCGATTTCAAAGCCGTAATCTCGATGTCGTAGGCGACGACTTCGCTCCCTTTGGTGCAGGTCAAAATCTGGGCTTTGCCCTTTTTGACCTCGTCCTGGTAGGCGATTTCGTAGGCTTTTTTCCCCGAAATATCGCCGCTGTACTTACCAAACATTCCCTTATCCGAGTTGACGGCGATGTCGCCGATCGCATTTTCCAGTTTCGTCTGGGAAATCTTTTCTCCCGGATTGTGATTGGTTCCCTTCGTTACGGAAATCACATCGTTGTAATAGATATCCCCGGCCGAAAGCGTCGCCAGTTCCTTCGTGTCGTTGTCGATGACTTCGTGTCCCAGCGCGCCGTAATACAGGTTGGTCGGATCGATATAGGAAAGCGTACCGACGCCGATGACCTTATCCTTGACGTAAAGTCCGCTGCGGGAAATCTGGTTGACCTGATAGATTTTCAGCGTTTTGCGCAATTCGCGTTGATCTCGCTCGATCGTCAGTTCCACCGAATCCTGCGCGGAAATTTCCTCGCTCAGGTCTTCGATCGAAACGATCTCTTTCTGATTGGCTTTGACGATGATGTCGCCCTGACGGATGTCGCTGTGGGTCGCCGGGTTGTAAATGCCCGTTCCGTATTCGACGTCATAGGTTCCCGTCACGACGATTCCTTTGGAATTCATCTTGAAGACGATGTTTTCGCCCGAAGGAATCAGTTTGATCCGTTTTTCCTCTTTGACCGAAGAAAAAGGAACCGTGAGCAACAGGGCTGCCGAAGCAATTGAAGTAAACATATTTTCACCTCTCAGCCGATATTGTTCGCCGTTCCCGTTCCCGATCCGATGGCAGTTTTTGCTAGTTTTTCATCGATTCCGTCAGTTTCTTCGCCGCGGCGAGTTCCGTTTCGCCGACTCTTCCCCCCGAAAGCATTTTCGCGATCTCCGCGACCGTCTCATCTCCGCTCAGTTCCCGGATAGTCGTCCGCGTCGTCCGCTCGTCGCTGTCTTTCCGCACGAAATACGCCGCGTCGCCGACGGCCGCCATCTGCGGAAGATGCGTGATGACGATGCATTGCGAAGTGCGGCTCAGATTCCGGATTTTTTTCGCCACGAGCACCCCGACGTTCGCGGAAATGCCAGTGTCGATCTCGTCGAATATGATCGTTCCCGCCGGGTGAAGCCGGTTGAAAACGAGTTTATAGGCCAGATGAATCCGGCTGGTTTCCCCCAAAGAGGCGACGTTAGCCAGAGGAAGAAACTTCGATCCGACGTTGGCCCGAAGCAGAAATTTCACCGCGTCCCGCCCGGATTCGTTCAGCGTTCCCGAAACGAGGGCGACCTGAAAGGCCGCGCCGTTAAAAGAGAGCGACTCGAATTGCCGGTTCATCTCTTCTTCCAGACCTTTCGCTCCTTCTTTACGGAACTTCGACAGGCGATCCGCCAGCGCGGAGCACCGCTCTTTCATCTCGGCGATCTTTTTCTCCCGCTCGTCGAGAATTTCGTCATAATGAGCGATTTCGTCCGCGTCCTTTTTCGCTTCCGCCAGATAGGCGAGGATATCCGACGTGCTCCGACCGTACTTTCTTCTAAGAGGAGCCAGTTCCGATTTTCGCTGTCTCAGGTATTCGAGACGGTCTTTCGACTGGTTCAGATTTTCAAATTCCGCTTGCAGATTCTGGAAACAGTCGTCGAAATCGTAGTAGAGGGACTCAAAGCGCTCGGACAGTGCGAGAAAGCGATCGTCGCGAATCTGCGCAAGCGCTTTTTTTGATAGGTAAAGATCTTCCGACGCTTTCCGGAAATGGCTTTCAAATTCGCCATAGGCCGAACAGATCTTCTCAAAAGCGTTCAAACGGGACAGTTCCTCGTCGATTTCCTCGATTTCGTTTTCCCGAATCGCGGCGTTTTCGATTTCGTCGATCGCGTATTGAAGAAGTTCCGGGTCTTCCAATCCGGTTTTTTTCTCTTTCAGCCGACGGTATTCGTCGAGTTCGTCCCGATAGGCGCGAAAAACGTTCCGATATGCTTCACGAACGCTTCCGAAATCCGACGGAGAGCCGTCGATCAGATACTCGTCGAGATAGTCGATCTGATGCTTTTCATCGAAAAAAGAGGTATCCTTGTGTTGCGAATGAATGTCGACGATGCACTCCATGACCTCGCGAAGCACGCTTTGAGGAACGCTCTGATAATTGATTTTGCAGAACGATTTCCCGTTTTCCAGCGTGCGCGACACGATCAGAATCCGATCGTCTCCGATCAGATCGTATTTCTCGTTGATCGCGCGGATCAGATCGTCGTTTTCCAGATAAAACGTTCCGACGATCGACGCCCGCTTTTCTTCGTTCCGGATTTTATCGTAATCCGAACGGTTCCCTTTCAGCAATCCGACCGCGTCGATGATGATCGATTTCCCCGCGCCGGTCTCGCCCAAAAGGATATTCATTCCCTCTTTGAAGGAAATTTCGATATCTTCGATGATCGCGAAATTCTTGATAGACAATGTTTTCAGCATAGGCAATCTCCTAATAAACGACTGATTTATTACTAAAAATCTTCTTCCTGCTCTTCGGACATCCGCTTAATCCGCGCGGTCGCCTGTTCCAGTTCATTTTTGAGTTCCTCGCTCAGTTTCAGGCACTTCTCGTAGATTTCGACCGATTCTTCAAAAGGCGTGTTTTCGTCTTGAAGACGGGCTACCATTTCGTTGAGTTCGTTCAGCCTCTGTTCAAAGTTTTTCTCCATTTTTCTCTATCCTTTCCACTTTTGCCACGATCTTTCCGTCCCGGAAGACCAATTCGATCGTTTCCCCCTCTTCGACTTCGCCGACGGCGCGGATTCTTTCGCGCTTCCGGTAGACAAGCGCCGTGCCGTTTTCGGGAACCCGATCCGGATTTAGCCAGATGATTTTCTCTTTCAGGAGCCGGAGATTTTCCCGGAGTCGTCCGATCCGGTTCTGAATCGCCGCGTCCGCGCATTCCCGGATTCGCCCGACGCGGTACAGGTCTGTTTCCAGACGGTGAACGGGATCGAATCGGCAAAAGGCGGCGATCGCGTTCAAAAGGCGATTCTGCTCTTTCCGGATCCGTCCGACGATCGCCTGAAAGGCCACCGCTTCCAGATGATCCAGATTTTGGATCACCTCGCGCCTGTCCGCGCAGGCTTTTTCGCCCGCTTCGGTCGGCGTGATGCAATAGAGATCGGCGACCTCATCGACCAGAGAACGATCGATCTGATGACCGATCGCGCTGATCAGAGGCTTTTGAAGCGCCGCGCACTTCCGCACGATCGCCTCTTCGTTGAACACGTTCAGATCCTCTTTCGCACCGCCTCCGCGCGATAAAATGATCGTATCGCAATCGGAACGGTCTGCCCGTTCCAGACTGTCGAGAATGCTCTTCTTCGCTCCGTCGCCCTGAACCAGCGAAGGATACACGACGATCGCGCACGGCCAGCGGGAAGTGAGGGTGTGTTTGAGATCCTGTACGGCGGCGCCGGAAGTGGACGTGATCAGAGCGATTTTCTTCGGATAGGGATTGATCGCTTTCTTCGCCCGGTCGAAAAGCCCTTCCTCTCTCAGTTTTCGTTTCAGCGCTTCCAATTCCAGAAGGTGCTTTCCGACGCCGTAAGGCACCATGCTGTACGCGTAAATCTGATACGTTCCGCCCTTTTCGTAAAGGCCGACCCGTCCGAAAAGGAGGACCTGATCGCCGTTTTCCACCGGATATTTCATCTTTCCGACGTAGGTTGAAAACATCATGCCGGCGATTTTGCCGTTCTCGTCTTTTAACGAAAAATAGTAATGCCCGGCGGCATGGCGGACCAGATTGGATATTTCTCCCCGGACATACACGCGTGACAAAAAGGGATCGCCCTCGATCCTATTTTTGATGTAGAAATTCAAAGCCGTTACGTCGAGAATCTTGCTTTCGTTCATAGGACTTTGTCTAAAATCGCGTGAATATATTTGTAATCGTTGTCGTCGAGGTATTTTTTGGCCAGTTGAACCGCGATATCGATCATCTCCGCCTTGTTGCAGGCATCCGTGTAGCGGTACTCGCCGATGGCGAAAAGCAAGATCGCGTGAGCGACCAGATTGATTCTTTCCAGCGTCCACTTCCGCAAATGCGCGGCGATCACTTCGTCGATCTCTTTCTGGTGACGGAGCGTTTTCACGCAAACCTCCTTGGCGAAAAGCGAAATCTCGTCGTAAGGCATCTCGAAAACGTCTTCCATCACGCCGACCAGATCGTCGCGGTTCATGCGTTGATAAAAGAGATATTGATAGACGACAAACAGGATTTTTTCTTGCTCTTTGTTTCTGCTCAGCATACGAATTCCTCGCTCAACTCAAAAAAGAAGTCCGGAGGACTTACAGGATCGACACCACTTTGACCTTGATCGAAAAAGGAACCAGTTCGACCATCGAGTTGATGTCTTCCGCGATCTGCTGCTGAATGTCGGTGCAGATCTTTTCGATGTTGTTTCCCTGTTTGATCTTGACCTGGACGTTGATCTGCACTTTGCCGTTGGTGATTTCGCAGGAAACCGGCTTGTGAAACGAAAAGACGAATTTGCTTTGATTCTTCGCCGTCTGAACGCCGTTGATGTGATTGGTCGCGCAGGAAATGATTTCCTCAAAACAGTTTTTGGAAATCCCCAGTTTGCCTCTCTTGGAAAAATTTTCGATGTACACGTATTCTGCCATAACAACCACCTTTATCGAATTCATTATAATGAAAAAAGCGCATGATTACAAGAAAACCCATGAAAAATGCGCGGTTTCCGCTTTCAGGGTCTACCCTCTCTTTTTTCGCCCGCTTTTGCACCGATAGGCCACGATCGTCACTTTTCCCTTCCCCGGATAGCGTTTCATCTCGTAGATGTCCGGGAAGGCTTCGATGAACTTCGGCAGTTTGATGTAGCCGAACGTCCGCACGTCGAAATCCGGCTTGACCCTTTTGATGAATTGACCCGCGGCGCTGACATTGACGTAGCCCTCGTCGTCCTGATATTTATCCCAAGCCAGACGAAGCAAGGAATGCACGGCTTCCGGATCGTCGTCCGCTTCGTCGATTCTCTCCGCCTCTTCACTCGCCTGAACCGGTTTCTTCCGCTCTTCCGAAGCGCCGTCGCCGATGTTTTCCAGAAAGACGAATTCATCGCAACTGTTCCGGAAAGATTCCGGCGTTTTCTTTTCCCCGACGCCGATCACATAGACGCCCGACTCGTGCAGATAGATCGCTAACGGCGTATAGTCGCTGTCGCTGGCGACGATGACGAACGCATCGTAAATCGATTTATGCAGAAGATTCACGGCGTCGATGGCGAGGGCCATGTCCGTCGCGTTCTTTCCGCGCACGTAGTCGAATTGCTGCTCCGCCTTGATCGCCAACCGCTTCAATTCCGCTTCCCAACTCTTCAAACCCATTTTTTTCCAGTTCCCGTAGGCGCGCTTGACCACGATCCGCCCGAACGTGGAAATCTCCCGAATGACGCTTTCGATTTTCAGAACCTGCGTGTTGTCCGCGTCGATCAGGAGAACGATATTTTTCAGACTGTCCATCTTTCTCCTCCAAAGAGTATTGTAGCATTCTTCCAACAAAAAATCCGCAGATTTCTCCGCGGATTGCATTTTGTTTCTAGCAGATGCGCATATCGATTTCGATCTGGTAGACTTCGACGTCGTTTCCGTCGAAATAGACGTTCACTTCGTTTTCGGCAAATTTCCGGTCGACGTTGATCAGAATATTCCGCCCGTCGATGTCGAGTTTCGCGTAGCAGGCGTTACCGTAATCGACGACGTCCAGCACTTTCGCGTGCAGTCCCTGACCCGGTTCGCCGATGTGAATCTTGTCGCGGTCGATGACGTATTTGTATTGCTTCTTATAGCAGGACGGTCCTTCGATCGTGGTAATCTTCACGACTTTTTCCATCGGCGCGTGAATCTTGACATGATCGATGTTGTAGTAGAACTTGACTCTGGATTTGACGTGAAGTTTCTCTTCCGCGCTTTCCATGCCGGTGGCTTCGACCAGTTTTCCGTCTTTCTTGACGAAATTGACCTTTTCCTTCTGCTTGATGAACGTTCCTAAGAGCGACTCTTCCTTCTGAACCGGTTCGAGAAGGACTTCGTCTCCGGAAACCAAGCGCAGGCGGTCGTTGTGCAACGAGAAGGAGAACTTATCACCCGGCTTGACATCTTTTTCAGTTTTCAGATAGAGATAACTATCGCCGAGTTTCAGCGTAACCAGCCGGACATCGTCGAAGGTTTCGACCTTATGCACATCGAGTTTGTAGTCTTTCCCGCCGTCGATGCAGGCGTCCGGAGAAATCTGGATGTCCACCGAATCTCTTCCGCCGAGAACGTCGGCGAAGACTTTCGGAAGCGCCACTTTGGAACCTAACAGGTCGGCTTTGCCGTCGGAAAGGATTTTCGCCGTAACGGTCGTAAAGTGCGGAATATCCTCCAACAAGGTGAGTTCGCTCTCCTTGTCGAAGAGATGAATGCGGTCCGTATCGACCTTGACGTTGACGATGTCGCCGATTTCGTAGGTGACGCCGGAAGGAATCTTGATGATGATCTGATTCTTGCTTTTCAGGCTGACTTCTTCGTCCAGCGAAAGTTGTCCGTAGACGATCGATTCGTTGCCCAATTGCTCGATGACGTTGACCTTGGCTTTGATGCCGGTCTCTTCTTCGCAGACGCTCAGATGATCCGGACGGATGCCGAGAATCACCGGAGTCTGTCCGTCGAGATAGTTGCTGTGGATTTTGGCGATTGTTTCGTACGGCACATCGAAGGTTTTGCCGTCGTCGAACGTGATCGCAACCTTTTCCCCGTCGCGTTTCAGGGTTACGTCGAAGAAGTTCATCTGCGGCGTGCCGATGA
>ERZ779889.154-NODE-154-length-92941-cov-16.979200_pt1 | contig 92941 bp, 83 predicted proteins | sample MGYA00511030_ERZ779889 | MGnify/ENA primary metagenome ERZ779889 (study PRJEB29588, sample SAMEA2160616) | human gut metagenome | biome: human gut; feature: human-associated habitat; material: faeces | place: Denmark | collected 2008/2010 ...
TGTATTCTTCCGACAAATCTATAATTTTGCACTTGCCAGTTGAGAGTAGGCTCTTTTTTATCCCTCAACCAAATCCTGAAATTATTGTTGATATTTAATGAAATTTTGTAATTTTGTCATCTAATCCACACATCTTGCCGTCATGGACGAAAGATATTTTACCGACAATGAGAAAACGGGTGTAGTCGGGACAGTAAGACAACTGCTGCGCGACACTCGCGACGTGGCTCTCCCCGAAGATTTCCGCAAGCTGAAAAAAACAATCGCCGAAGCAGTGGAAAAGGGTCTCTATGGCCGCGACCGCCACGGCATCAACCCTCTGGTTCACAATCTCGAGACTTCTGCCGCACTCTGCGAAATGGTGTCGGCCGACCGAAACATGATCGTCGCCACCCTGCTCTACAAACTCTGCATGCCCGACGGGCTGACGATTGAAAACATCACCGCCCTCTGGGGCGACGACATAGCCCGGCTTGTAAACGGGCTGCTCAAGGTGACGAGTCTCTACGGACACCAGTCGGGCGTAATAAAGACTGACAATTTCCGCAAACTTCTGATGACGTTTGCCGAAGACATCCGCGTGATAATCATCATGATTGTCGACCGCCTCGTGCTGATGCGCGCCATCAACCATCATCCCAATGAAAGCTTCGTCACCGACACGGCCTTCGAGTCGGCATATCTCTACGCACCTCTCGCCCACCGCCTCGGTCTTTACAAGATAAAGAGCGAACTGGAAGATATGTCGCTCAAATACACCAACCGCGAGACCTACACCCGCATAGCGCGAGGCCTGAAGGAGACCAAACAGTCGCGCGACGCCTACATAGCCGACTTCATTGCCCCTCTTAAGAAAAAACTCGACGAAACCGGTCTGACCTATGAGATGAAAGGTCGGACGAAGTCGATCTATTCCATCTGGAACAAACTCCGCCGCCAGCACAACGAGCTGAAAGACATCTTCGACCTCTTCGCCATCCGCATAATCCTCGACGTGCCCGAAAAGCGCGAGAAAGCCGAGTGCTGGAACGTGTACTCGATTGTAACCGACATGTATCTTCCCAATCCGAGCCGTCTGAAGGACTGGCTGTCGATTCCGAAGAGCAACGGCTACGAGTCGCTCCACATAACGGTGTGCGGCCCGGAAAACAAATGGGTCGAGGTGCAGATCCGAACCAAGCGCATGGATCTCATAGCCGAAAAAGGTCTCGCCGCCCACTGGAAATACAAGGGCATAAAGAGCGAAGGCGACCTTGACACGTGGATGAACAACATCCGCGACATCCTCGAGACCGCCGACGGCCCGATGGAGCTGATGAAGGACTTCAAGATGGATCTCTATGAGAAAGAGGTGTTCGTGTTCACTCCGAAGGGCGATCTCTACAAGCTCCCCAAAGGCGCCACGGTGCTCGATTTCGCATTCAACATCCACTCGAAACTCGGATGCACATGCGTGGGCGGCAAGGTCAACGGCCGCAACCGCAAGCTGAACTTCAAGCTTCAGAGCGGCGACACGGTTGAAATCATCACCTCGTCCTCGCAGATCCCGAAGCTTGACTGGCTCAACTTCGTTGTGACCACCAAGGCTCGCAATAAAATCCGCCAGACCATCAATGAGCTCAACAGCCGCGTGAGCGATCTGGGCAAGGAGCTGCTGCAGCGCCGCTTCAAGAACCGTAAGATCGACGTCGACGAGGGCACAATGATGCGCACCATCAAGAAGATGGGGTTCCGCACCGTCACAGACTTCTATACCGCCATCGGAAACGAGCAGCTCGACATCAACGACGTAATAGCCGAATACGACCTTATGGGCGAGGCGGCCGAGAAGAAGACCGAGGGGCGGAGCGCCGAGGAATTCTCTCTCCAGCGACCGGACGACGACCACAACTCAGACGACATCGTGATAATCGGCGAGAACATCAAGGGCATAAACTACCGCCTGTCGAAATGCTGCAACCCGATTTTCGGCGACAAGGTCTTCGGTTTCGTATCTGCCGAAGGCGTTATCAAAATCCACCGCACCGACTGCCCCAACGCCGCCAATATCAAGTCGAAATATCCCTACAGGGTCATCCGCACCCGCTGGTCGGGCAAAACCGGCTCGGGATTCACCGCCACTCTCCGCGTGGTGGGCCACGACGACATCGGCATCGTGACAAACATATCGTCGATCATCAACAAGGAGAAAGACGTGACGCTGCGCAACATCTCGATAGAGTCGCACGACGGCATGTTCTCCGGTTTCCTTGTAGTGGGTATCCGCGACACCCGACAGCTCGGCGATCTCATCAAGAAAATCAAAACAGTAAAAGGAGTTAAAGATGTACAGCGTTCTTAAATATGCAGCCGCGGCAGCCGTTGCCGCCCTCGCCGCCGCGTGCGGCAATTCCGGTTCAGAAGCAGCCGCCGGGCTTTACACCCAGGCCGAACAGGCCTACAGCGCCGGAAACTACCAGCAGGCAATCGACCTCATCGACTCGATAAAGTCGGCGTATCCCGAACAGACGGAAATCCGCAGGAAAGGACTTCATCTCTCGCGCAAAGCGATGGAAGGACTGCTGCTCAAGCAGCTTTCGACCGCCGATTCCACGATGGTAGTGCTTCAGGCACGGGGCGATTCGCTGAAAGAGTGCCTGACGTGGGTAAACAACCCCATAGAGGGCTACTACGTTGCAAAAGGAACCGACCCGGCCGCTGCAACAGAGACTACAGGAGTGCAGGCGCGCATGAGTCCCGAAGGAATGTTCTATCTCGTGTCGTGCCTGAAAGGCCGTACGGTCAACAGCACCTCCGTCAGCCTCAGCGCCGGAGGAGAGAGCGCAAGCACATCGGCGGTACCCTTCGACAGGGAGAGAAACGACCGCTCGATGGGCGCCGAGGTGATAACATTCATAACCGCCGAATGCGAGGATCTCGGACGTTTCGCAAGTGAGCACCGCGGCCTTCCGCTCACACTTACCTTCAACGGTTCGGGCAGTTACAGCATGCCGCTGCCGGCAAAATCGGCCGACGCCATCGCCACGGTCTACGAATGCGCGAAAACCCGCCGCGATTTCATGGTGGCTTCGATGGAGAAAGAGCGCCTGAGCCGGTCGGTCGACATTGCCCGCTCTCAGGCGGCACGCACTTTCGTTGAGACGGACTCTGTTTCCGACTGATTGAGCGAGGGAATCGTGCCCAGCCAGCTGAAAATGTGGTTGTAGAGCGGATACCTCACTCCCGGAGCCGACAAAACGAGGTCGTGAAGACCGCCGGGGACTTTCAGCAACGTGACGTGCGGCCCGAGTTCCATGCCGAAACGTTTTATATCCTTCACGTCGAGCACACCGTCGGCTCTATTATGTTCGGGCGACCATTCGCTTGAATCCACGCTTTGAGCCGAATACATCAGCAGAACAGGCTGCGAGATGCGGGCTTTGCCGTCGCGGAGCGAACGCTGCGCCTCGGTTATGGCGCGCACCCATCCGGCGTCTACATCGGGCGACTGGATGAGCTTAAGCCGCGTATCGTAGCTCCACTCGCCGTGATACCGTTTGAGCAGACTTTCGGCGTAGGCGGTAGATTTTCCCTGGCTTATTTTTGTGTTCGGGAAAAGCTTTCCCCACCACGACACCAACGGAATCGCCTTTTCGAGTCTGCCGAGATTCCAGTCGAGAAAGGGGCTGTTGAGTATCAGCGCCTTTATCTGCGGGCGCTCGTTGCTGTTGAGGTAGCAGGCGGTGATGAGACCGCCTGTTGAATGTCCCATGAGCACAATCTCGGAAATGCCGTTGCGGCCCATATCCACGAGCGCCGAGTCTATGTCGGGGAAATACTCAGATATGCTCCGGCATTGGTAACGCTTCTGTCCGGGGAGGAGAGACCGGCCGTACTTGCGCAGGTCGACCGCATAGAAATCGTAGCCGTGGCTTACAAACTCCTCTCCCATTTCCGACTGGAAGAAATAATCGTTGAAACCGTGGACGTAGAGCACTCCGCGACGCACGTTCTCTCCGGGGGCGAGTTTGCGTATGATAGTCGACACTACCGGGCCGGAATAATCATCGGCCATCTTTACACGGCGCGACTCGAAGCCCCGGCAAAGCGAGTCGGGGCTCCAGGTCTGCGCCGTTGCCGTAAAAACGGCAACGGCAGCAAGCAGCGGTATTATGAATCGTTTCATTTGCATTGGAATCTGAATGCAAAGATACAAAAGTCAGGTCAGTTTCGGTACTGAGGGAGCACTTTTACAGGGAACTGCGAGAAAAGCGTCTTTACGGCCTCGGCTATACCCTCGAGGTTGCGGAACTGCGTGTCGCCATTGTCGAGAATCGTGGCTACAGACGAAGAATAAACGGCAACCTTGTCGGCTATATCCACCATATCCATGGTCAGCACACCTTCGCGGTAAATTCCGGTGATAAGCTGAGCGTTGGAATAATAGTTATAATAATCAGGCCAGTAGTATCCGCGGGGATACATGAACCATGGGCCGATACCGTTGTAATACGGGCCTCCGTAAGGATAAGCACCCGGAGGAATGGCAGGTTCGGTTGCGATTTCCTTCTTCACGGTCAGACCGAGATTAATCAACAGCGGAGACTCGGGATCCTCGGTATACCCGCGCTCCACCATCTGCTCGCGCACGGCAGCAGCAATGTTGTAGTACGTCACCATAGTCATTCCGGGAGGCAGTTTGCCTTCCTGCGGGGTTACAATGCGGAACGTGGTGAAACTGCGGAGATTAGCACCATTGTAAACGTCGGAGTTAACCAGCGAATACGGGCTGCATCCCGCTAAGATTGCAAAGAGTGCAATCATCGTCAGAAATCCAAAAAACTTTTTCATAGGCTCTCATAATAAAGTCATATTACAGCGGGCAGTAACCGCCGCCCGTACAGAAATATAACCGATGAGAACGCCTGATTGTTTTCGGGATTTACTGATGACTTGCCTTGTAGTAGAGTACTACCGCAATGATGGTATAGAGGATGTTTGGAATCCACATCGCCACCATAGGGGAGGTATAACCCGATACGGCGAAGGTCGACGTAACCGTCATAAAAAGAATGTATGAGAAGCTGAGCACCAGACCGATACCTATGTTCACCCCCATACCGCCCTTGATTTTGCGCGACGACAGCGACATGCCTATAATCGTAAGAATAAACGCCGCGGCGGTCATGGCGTAGCGCCGGTGGTTCTCGATTTCAAACGACTTTATATTGGCCACGCCTCGCTGCTTCTGCCGTTCAATGTAGTCGCGCAGGTCGGGGGATGTCATTGTCTCGTGGTCGTTTTTCGAAATAAGGAAATCGCGAGGCTCGATGGGAATGACTGTATCAAGACGGGTGCCCCGGCGGATGGTCTCGCGGGTACCATTGAAATCACGAATCATGTAATCGCGCACCTGCCAGTTGTAGAGAGTGTCCCAGCGGATAGTCTGGGCTGTCAGGCGCGATACGAGTTTCTTATCCTTGAACGACTCGAGCGAGAACTTGTAGCCTGTCTTCTGAGTATTGTCGTAGCGGCTCATGTAGGCGATCTCACCTTTCGCCACCTGCAGCTGGATGTTGGATCCGTAATCCACACGCTTGTTTTTCACATAGGTGTTGGTATACTCTATGCGCTTCACGTTGGCGGGAGGAATCACATAGGCGCTGAGCACGTAGGTGGCCGCGGCGATTATGGCCGCGCTCACGAGGTAAGGCCTCATGAAGCGACGGTAGCTCATACCGGTGGACAGCATGGCGATAATCTCGGAGTTGTCGGCAAGCTTGGAGGTAAAGAAAATCACCGCAATAAACGTGAAGAGCGGGCTGAACTGATTGGCGAAATAAGGGAGGAAATTTACGAAGTAGTCGAAAATAGTAGCTTTGAGCGGAGCCTTGAGAAATGAGTCGAGTTTCTCGTTGACATCAAACATTATTGTAATCGCCAGAATCAGGATTATGGCGAAAATGTAGGTGCCGAGAAATTTGCGGATTATGTAGCCGTCGAGAATCTTGAAAGGTTTCATGGGAAAGTCGGTTTTTACAGACGGCGGGTGACACGCTCGAGCATTGCAGGTTTCCAGGTGGCGAAATCGCCTTCGATTATATGGCGTCGCGCCTCGCCTACGAGCCAGAGATAGAATGCGAGATTGTGGATCGACGCAATCTGGAGGGCGAGCAGTTCGTTTGCCACAAAGAGGTGGCGCAGATATGCCTTTGAATAGGCGGTATCCACATAGCTCGGCCCGTTTTCCTGAATGGGAGAAAAATCGTCGGCCCACTTTTTGTTGCGCATGTTCATTATACCCTCCGAAGTGAAAAGCATGCCGTTGCGGCCGTTGCGGGTAGGCATCACGCAGTCCATCATGTCAACGCCGCGGTCAATGGCCTCAAGGATGTTGGCGGGAGTACCAACCCCCATCAGGTAGCGCGGTTTGTCGGTAGGAAGGATCTCGTTGACGACCTCGATCATCTCATACATCTTCTCAACAGGTTCACCCACGGCGAGACCGCCTATCGCATTGCCGTCGGCGCCCAAATCGGCCACGAACTTTGCCGACTCTCTGCGCAAATCGGGATAGACAACACCCTGCACTATCGGGAAATAAGCCTGCGAGTAGCCATACAGGCCTTCGGTTTCCCTATAGCGCTTCCAGCCGCGCTGGAGCCACCGGTGGGTGAGGCCGAGCGATTTTTTAGCGTAGTTGTAGTCGGCCGTCCCTGGCGGACACTCGTCGAGCGCCATCATGATGTCGGCGCCGATTACACGCTCGATGTCGACAACTCCTTCCGGCGTGAAGAGATGCTTCGAACCGTCGATATGAGAACGGAAATATGCACCCTCCTCTTTAAGTTTGCGCTGAGAGGAGAGCGAAAACACCTGGAAGCCGCCGCTGTCGGTGAGAATCGGGCGCTCCCAGCCGATGAATTTATGCAGTCCGCCGGCCCGGCGCAGTATGTCGAGACCGGGACGGAGATAGAGATGGTACGTGTTGCCGAGAATGATCTTGGCATCTATATCGTCGCGCAATTCGCGCTGGTGAACCGCCTTAACGGAGCCGACAGTCCCGACGGGCATGAAAATCGGGGTGGGAATCACACCGTGGTCTGTGGTTATCTCACCGGCGCGGGCATTGGTGCCTTCCGCTGTTGCTTTCAGTTTGAAATCCATACAAGAGATTGTTTCAAGAATGCAAAGTTACGTCTTTTTTGGTTCAAGCACAAATTCCAGTGCAAGTGCCGGAAAAATAAGATGCTGGAATAAAACCACATTTGAATATGGATAAACTATGCCCGGCACCTGCTGAATCAAAAGTCTTTCCCGCTTATACTGTTGTCGCTTCACAGATATAACAAACTGAGTATCAGCGTATGGGCGTGATTCTTCACACCCTCGGTGAATAAACATTTTTACAGAAAAAACGAATGCATTCACACGTGTTTTCTCGGTGGACGTGAAGAATCACTAATCTTTACCCACAAATAGGCTTTAGCGGAGTGTCCAAAAGATATTGATAGATTGTTTCAATTTTATCGATTCCTCGCTTGAACGTTATGATGCCCGGCTTTGGTTGTGATGGCATCGCGCTCCAGCCGCCCTCGCAGGCAACAGCCCAGGCAGCCCAGGCGAGGGATCCCGGAGCAAAAGGTTTTTTGTGGATTTTCTTTTCCGGGTTATATCTTGTGTTGATATTGGAGACGATTTTGAGTTCCAGCGGGGTGAAGGCGATTGATGCGGGGATGGTCTCATCCCTGCTGTCAAATCCTTTTTTGACAAGGGCCACTTCATACGCGCTCTTTATGCAGACGGCAAGATTTATCTCGAATGCATGCGGATCCTCGACCTGTATATCTTCTATGCCGAACCCTTTTTTCTTAAGCAGTCTGTGAAAATCCTCGATAAACCACCTTCTGCGATAGTATGATACAATCTTGAGCGCATCATCGAGATTATCAATATTTATAAATGTAAGCAACAGCCAGTCAATGCGTTCCGTCCCGGCACCTTCGGGCGAATCCCTTTCTGTGACCCTGACAAAATTGAGTTCCAACGTCTTTTGTGGATAGACCGGTAAGTGAGGGCGTCTTATCGTTATTTTTCCGTATCGGAGTTCTACTTCGGCTTTGCGGGCTTTCTTACGCGGACCCTGCTTGATTGAAATGGTATAGGTGTGTCTGACTCCGGTGGAGGAAGTATATTCAAACATATCCCGGGTCTTGCCTGCAGGCAGTATGACGACACGTTTTTTTGATGCTCTCACTACTATGTCGAGATTGTCCAGCTCACCGGGAAGCGTCAGCAGGGGATACATGTCACCCTCCCGGTCCTGTAGCATTATTACATGTACTTTCGGTGGCAATGCATTCCTGATCTGTCTGATGGCATCGATCCAACAGGCCGATTCCGACTCGCGTTCGCTCACTGGAACAAAGTATTTGTATCTCATTTTGCCGCTCTCAGGGTCGGTCATATAGTAGGAAGGCTGGTATCTGCGATCTGCTCTTAAGTCCTCCTCCCTAACTTCCGCGATGGGTTTGGGCTTGCGCCCCCATATCTTCAGGTATGCTATCCCGGCGGGAACCCCTGTCTCGGAATTCATCACAATGGCGGAATGCGAGCGCATGCCCTTGTTTGACCTGGCGCACTCCAGAGCCGTGCGGTTCTTCTTAAGTCTGCCGATGAGACTGTCCCGGACTATCTCCATCGTGTCCTGTGCCACGAGCACCTCCGTCAGTTCCATCTTCTGCACGTTGTCAACTGTTTGGTCTATAAGTGTTTCTTCTATGGCAGCAACCGTGACATTCTCATTATTTATAAAGCGGTAAGCCTCCTTTTTTGATGCTGCATTGGTGCAGGCGCGGTTAATGACAGCCGACCCTGTTGCGGACATGTACGTAATCAGATTCTCATATGCGTGGTCAAGGTGGTAATCTCCGAATATACTCTTTGTCTTCATTGTAATATCTCTGTTAATAAAGTTATAACAATGCTCGATGTGTTTTGACGTCTATTTGTGGGCAAAGATTAGTGAAGAATCACGTCCGTACAATACGCAGGTTATCAGTGCGTTGTCTAAAGGGTATATTACCTCCGGATTCATCAGATTCGCTATCTGTGGTTTTAAATGAAATAGCCGTGGCCAAACGCTTAAAAAGAATTTGAATTTTAATAAAAGTTCGTTATCTTTGCATTGTGATACGGATTTGCCAGCATATAGAATATCTGCTTGCACGCCACGACTGCGTGGTGGTGCCAAATTTCGGTGCCTTTTTATCGCAATATGTTCCGGCGCAATTTAATGCTGATACCCACACTATTATCCCGCCGTCGCGGTCGGTCGGATTTAATCCGGAAGTGAACGTGAACGACGGACTCCTCGCCGACAGCGTTATGCGGCGTCACCGGCTCACACGTCAGGCGGCCATGGACGCCATTGCCGTGGAAGTAGAATCGCTCCGCCATCAGCTCTGCGAGGAAGGCAATGTGGCAATCGGCAGAATCGGTATCCTCCACGCCGGAAGCGAATCGGGTTCGCCCGTGTTTGAACCGCTTGCTTCCGCCGCTGTTCTTACCCGCTATACCGGCTTGCCGGAAATAGGCATGCCGGAAATCACCGTTCCTGAAAAGGCCGATGAGCCGAAGGTTGCAGTGAGGGAAAAAGGAGGCAATCTGCCGCGGTTTTTCAAGGTGGCCGCGTCGGCAATCGCAGCCGTATGCGTAGGAATCGTGCTCTCTACCACTACTCTTCACCGCAATTCGCAAGTAAGCCATGCCTCGCTCGACTCCGGCCTCAGTTCACGGGCCGAGGAAGTGATAAAGCAGCAGAACCCCACCGCCGCCTCACCCCTCCGGGTGCTTTCAATCGCCATTCCCGCCGACTCCGACGCCATAGCATTAGTCGACACCGCAAAGCCGCGTGTTGCACCAACTGTAGCACCGTCAGTCCCGGTTAAGCCGAAAAAGACTGTAAACCTGCGCCACAACGACGGAGACCCTTATCTGATAGTGGTTGCATCCCTCTCCACACCGCAACAGGCGCAAAAATTCATAGCTGAGAAAAACGACAGTTCGCTGCGCTTTGTCGCCATGGACGGTTACTACAGGGTATATGTCGCCACGGCCACGACCTCGCGCGGCGGGAGAGCGGCAATAGCGTCGCTGTCTGGCCGTTATCCTTCGGCGTGGCTATGCATGAAATAAGCGGCTACACTCCGGAAGCCGCGGCTGAATCCATTTCTTATTGAAATTCCAAACAACTCAAACAGACTATATTATGGAGAATTTCCACGATTTGCTCGTCGGCCGACGCAGCATACGCCGATATACCTCAGAACCTGTTAATCCCGACGACGTGCGCCTGATTCTCGAAGCCGGACTTATGGCTCCTACTTCAAAAAGTTCACGACCCTGGAGTTTCGTTGTGGTCGAGGACAAGGATATGCTCACACGCCTCAGCCAGTGCAAGGATATGGGCGCCGGGCCGATAGCGAAATGTCCGCTCGCTATTGTTGTGGCCGTAGACGCAACCAAAAGTGACCCCTACATAGAGGATGCGTCGATTGCAGCCGCCTATATGCAGCTTCAGGCCGCGGATCTCGGACTGGGCAGCTGCTGGATTCAGGTGCGCGGACGCTTCGGCGCCGACGGAATGCCTGCGGAGGAATATGTGCAGGAAGCTCTCGGAATTCCGGAGACTTTCCCCGTAATCTGCATCCTCACGATCGGACATCCCGACGAACAGCGCAAACCTCAGGCTACCGACAAACTGCTCTGGGAGCGCGTCAGCATAGGCACCTGGAGGAACGCGGAATGATTCCGCGCATAGCCGTGGCAGGTGCTGGAAACGTGGCTTCGGCACTCGCCCCTGCCATAGAGCAAGCCGGGGCCGGACGCATAATTCAGGTTTTCAGCCGTAAAATCGACAACGCCCGACGCCTCGCATCGCAGCTTAAGGAGGCCACGGTCACCGACAATCCCGAAGAAATCGACACGGACGCCGATTTTTGCCTGATAAGTGTGGCCGATGATGCCGTTGAACCGCTCGCAGGATGTCTGCGTCGGGGTAAGGCCGTAGTGCTCCACACCTCCGGATCCGTTCCGGCGGGAGTGCTCGCCACAGCCGCTGAAAACTATGGCGTGTTTTATCCACTGCAGACCTTTACCAAGGGGGTGGAAGTAGACCTTTCGTCGGTAACGCTGTTTACCGAAGGATCCGACCCCGCTACGGAGGAGCGTATAAACGGGATGGCGCGAAAAGTGTTCAGCAGGGTACTCCATGCCGACAGCACAACCCGCAGGCAGATTCACCTTGCGGCGGTATTTGCCTGTAATTTCGCCAACTACATGTGGATGGCGGCTTCCGACATTCTTGCCCAACGGCAGATTCCGTTCGACGTGCTGCAGCCGCTCATCTCAGAGACCCTCCGCAAGGCAACCGCAACCTCGCCGGAGGCCGGACAGACCGGGCCTGCCGTAAGAGGCGACACCGCGGTCATTGAGAAGCATAAGCAGATGCTTTCTCCGGAACTCCGCGACATCTACGGGTTACTGACCGATTCCATAATGAAAAAATTTCACAAATGAGCCGTATAAATTACAACCTCAGCCACATACGGGCCATAATATTCGATGTTGACGGGGTGCTGTCGCCCTCCGTAATGCCACTCGATTCCGACGGACGCCCTCAGCGGCTCGTAAACGTGAAAGACGCCTACGCAATACGCCTCGCTCTGAAAAAGGGACTGCGCATAGCCATAATTTCCGGAGGTGAAGACAAACGCCTGCACACCGCGCTGACGCGACTCGGCATTTCCGACATCATCATGGGCTGCGCCGACAAAGAGTCGGCCCTACTGAGTTTTCTCGAGACTTACGGTCTGACTCCAGGCGAAGCAGCGATGGCAGGCGACGATATCCCCGACATTCCTGCCATGAAAATCGCCGGACTCAGCATAGCGCCGGCCGACGCCTCGCACGACGTCCGCGATTTTGCCACCTACATAAGCCGCATAAACGGCGGCTGCGGTGTGGCACGCGAGATTATCGAGGAAATTCTCCGGGCGAAAAACCTATGGCTCAACGAAAAAGACGACTATCTATGGTAAAGAATCCGCTTGAAAATCTCAACCGCTATAAAATAATCCTCGCCAGCGGATCGCCCCGCCGCCGCGAACTGCTCGGGATGCTCGGAATCGACTTCAAGGTAAACACCTCTGTGGAGGTCGACGAAAACCATTCGGGAATTCCGGCTCGCGAAGTGGCTCCCTATCTGTCGAAAGTAAAAGCGGATGCATACCGCGCTCTGCTTACGCCTGATGGCAACGAACTGATAATCACTGCCGACACGGTGGTGATACTCGGTGACCGCGTACTCGGCAAACCCTCCGACGCAGCCGAAGCCTTCGAAATGCTCAGCGCAATGTCCGGCCGCGTGCATGAAGTGATAACAGGAGTCACGGTAACTACGGCGGATCGCACGGAAACGTTCAGCGCCGTGTCGAAAGTTGAGTTTTCCCCTCTCTCGGCTGACGAAATCCGTTATTACCTCGAAGGTTTCAGACCGTATGACAAGGCAGGAGCATACGGCATTCAGGAATGGATCGGCGCCGCCGGCATCCGCGGAATCGAAGGCAGTTTCTATAATGTGATGGGCCTCCCCGTGAACCGCCTCTACGAACTGCTCAAAACTTTCTGAGGATCAGCGTAAAGCCCTCGGCCGGCGGCAAAAGAACGGTATCCGGCGCACCCGCCGGAGAATTATGTAGCCAAAGAAGCCGGCACGGCGATTCTGGCTGCAGTCTGTCGGCTATTTTCATAGCCACAACTCCCATGGTCATACGCAGATTGAGCTCCACACAAGGCATAAGCCGGACGGCGCCCGAAGAATCGCGATAAATCATCATATCGATTCCAAGCCAGCCTTTATAAACATCTCCGACCAGACGTGAAAGCAGAATCCCGAGACGCGGAATCACGTCGCTGAGTTCGGCCATACAGGACACCCCTGCCTCACCTATAATGCGCCGCAGATCTTCCTGACGGGCCACAATGTTGCCCGCATACATTCCCTGCGACTCGGTCTGAAACACAGACAGGCCACGGAATGCAACTCCGCACGCATTGCTGTAAAAAAGCGCCGCAAAATCAAGAATCTTACAGAGCGCCGGCTCCACAATCACGCTGCCCTGACGGTGGATTATCCCCTCCAGCCTACGGCGGAGCGCATCGCGGCCGAGGGCAGAGCTGCAGAAAACGCCGCGTCCGCTTCCGGACCATGGCGATTTCACATAGCTGTCAGACGCCCTGCACCTTGAAAGAGCCGCAGAAGCATCCGTAAACTCCTCGCCGCGAGGATATTCATCACCCAGTCCGGCGAGCAGACCGATAGCCGAGCGCCGGTGGCTGATCCGGCGCATCCGCTCTACAGCCTCATCTGGAGGCAACACGGCTTCGTCAACCCCCGCATTACGGAACTGGCGCACGGCATCGAGGCTCCAGCCCCACGGCGCCGGCTCGCCATAGCCGCAGCCCGGAGCGAAGATATCGCCGTACAGTCCGAATTTCTCCCGGAGCGCGCCGGCTTCATCGCGCAGCGATTCCGGCGCAACCACGATGTCGCCCTCCTCTGCCCACCAGAGAGGCAAAAGCGCCCCCGCCCTGTGCAGCGCAGCTGCATGAGGCGGGGGTGTGTAATGCCGGCAACCGAGTCCGAGGGCAAGGTCGTTTTCCGGATTAAAAAGATGAATCATTTGAATTTCTTCGATATTTCCTCAGGCACTGCGGCTTTGTTGACCATAATGTCGATGGTTTTGGCGAGGAAATATGGCTCTGAAACATAGAAAAATCCGTCGTAGATATTGTTGGTGTCCCACGAATTTTTCACTTTGTAATAATTGTTACCCTTCTGGTCGACAGCCTTGCCTACGATAACCATGCCGTGATCATCGGTAGTCTCCTGACTGTCGAACATATCCTGACGCATCTGCTGGGTCACGGTGATTTCCTCAACCGGGAACTTGAAATCGTACATTTCTTTCTCGCGATCCTTATCGGAAAGTTTCACCCAGCGGGCGAGTTCAGTTCCGGAGAGATCAGACTCATCCTTTGCCTTGGGGAAAACAGCAAAGCCGTCGGTCCAGCGGAAACCTTTTTCGCTGACATCGGCCGCCCATTCAACTGTATAACCGTTCTCGATGGCATTGTCTACGATAGCTTTCATCTCCTCCATCGGCACGTTCATATACTTGGCCCCGAGCCAGTTGTCGGCAACCTCAACGGCAAACGGAGTATAGAAAGGATGATGGGTGAAGGAAGTCACCGCGATGAAATCGTCCATATTGAGTCCGAGCGAGTCGGCAAATGACCGGGGAGAGTATGTCACGCCCTCGTATACGAAAGTTTCGGGGATTTCGCCGAAATAAGCGTCGAGAATACCGCTCAGACCTTTTTTCCACGCGGTCGAGATTTTCTTGCCCCGGGTGGTGTTGACCGATTTCACGTATGAGCTCAACACACCGTCAAGTTCCGTATGGTCGTGCTTTTTCTCACCGTACTGCAGTCCGGAATAAGCTTCTTCGGGCATAGCGCCATAGTTAACAAACACGTAGGGAACATCGACAACGCTGCCGCCGGCTGCAAAATTCGTGGCACCGTTCATGCGGATGTAGCGGTCGGCCTTGTCTTCAAAACAATGGCGCACGGTAAACATCTCGGAGAGGTCGATTTCTTTGCCCGTTTTGCGCAGAATTTCGTCCTCGAGGAGCGAAGTGCCCGCGAAGCACCAGCATGTGCCCGACCAGTTCTGATCCTTAACTGGAGTTGTTTTCACCACTTTTACGTCGGTAAACCTGAATGTAGTATCGGCTTTTTCCTTTTTGCCTGCGGCGGAAGCGCCAAAAACCAATGACAGCGCGAGGGCTGATAACAGTATATTTTTCATCCTCAAAATAAGTAATGTGATAATTCTATTGCAAAATAAGGAATTTTTTCTTTAACTTTGTACACAAATTTGAAGAAAAAACTGATGAAAAAGAAATTTGCAGCAATCATAATAGCACTTCTCACCCTCTGCAGTTCCCAGGCGCTCATGGCGCAGTCGAAGTTCCGTTACGGACCGGCGGCAGGCGTGACTTTCTCCACCCTGAAATTCCGTCAGGATTTGTTTACGGTAGATCAGAGCACCGGATTCTCTGCAGGCGTTCAGGCTGAATTCATGTTTCCCGGAATAGGCTTCGGACTCGGGTTAGGTCTTATGTACAACCAGCTGGGAGCCACGCTGCATCTGGGCGAACAGAAAATCTGGTCGTCGCAGGGCTACGGCAAAGAGCGCTCTTATCTCCACTACGTTGAGATTCCTTTTCATCTGAAGTTCAAATATACCCGTCTGAACGGATTCGAGGACAAACTTGCTCCTATCGTTTACGGCGGCCCGACCTTCGGTCTTCACGTAGGCAACAGCAATATTCCGGCGCTCAAGTATGCCGGCGGCGACTTAGGCATGACGCTCGGTGTGGGTGTTGAAATCCTGCGCAACTGGCAGCTCACAGGCAGCTACACCTGGGGTATGACCTACGTTGAGAAAGCCCGCCTCCTCACCGACTTCAGCGCCCGTTCATATTCATGGGACATCCGCGTGGCCTATTACTTCTGACCACTTTTCTTCCGGCAATTATTCTTTTTCAACCTCGCGTATTATCATCAGTGCATTGCGCCAGTAGTCCCGCAGAGCGGGATTGCCGGAAAGCATGGCTATCCTCACCCGGCAGGTAAATTTAAGAAGACTGTCGGCGAGACGGCACTTCCACTTCGGGAATATGCTTTCATAATAGAGCCTGCGGCTGCGGTAAAACATCCTGTCTTTTTTCCCTGCGCTGCGGAAACTTGCGTTTTCAAGGTGTATGATCCTCGCCTCGGGACAGAAAAGCGACTTGCGGCCGGCGGCCGCGTAACGCCGTGCCATCTCCGTTTCCTCGAAATACATAAAGAATTTCGGGTCAAATAACCCGAGTCGTTCTATGTCAGAGCGACGCACCATCAGATCGGCTCCTATTATATAGGCTACGCTGCAAAAGCCGTTGCGGGCAGCGCTACGGCGCTTGAAAAAGTCGATTGACTTCGTCAGAGCCTGCTTCATGAGAAAATTCAGTTCCCATAGTGCCGACGGAAAAAGGTGATAGTAGGAAAAGGCAGGTTTCAGTTCACGGTCGAGCAGCTGACCGCCCGCCATGGCGGCTTCGGGATGTAGGTCAAGGAACCGTGCGAGAATTTCCACGGCATTGTTTTCAAGAATCGTGTCGCTGTTCAGAAACAACACGTAGCGTCCGGACGAACGGGCATAGCCGATGTTGTTCGCACGCCCGAATCCTACGTTTTCTTTGTTATATATATAATGTATGCGGCTATCTGCTGAAAACTGCTCGAGGCTGCCGTCGGTCGATGCGTTGTCAACGAGGATAATCTCGAAATCTATCCCCGAAGTTTTTTCAAACACACTGTCGATACACTCGGCTGTGAGTTGCCGGGTGTTGTAGTTCACAATTATTACAGAAACATCCATGTCGCGGAGAATCAGACAGTGTGGCTCAGAATTTCTTCATAGAAACGGCATACGCTGCAGCCGTATGCCTCGTTGGAGTAGAGTTCGGAAACGGTGGCGAAGGCATCTTCACGCATACGGTCGAAGCTTTCAGGCGACGCAACGCTGACTTCTTCCATCAGCCGGGCAAGCCCGGTAGCAGAACTGTAACGCAGTCCTATTTCCCGACCGCACAACCTCAGTCCATTTTCAAACTGTTCGTGAGTGCCGGCAAGATCACGGCCTATTACGAGACAGCCCTGCGACATGGCCTCCGCCATCACACGGCCGAAACCTTCTTTGGGTGACGCAATCACTGTTGCGAGAGCTTTTTGCATGAGGTCTGCCACATCGGAGCGGTTGCCAAGCCATTCCACACTGTCGGCAATACCGTTTTCCTCAAGACTGCCGATGAGATCCTGCTTGAGATTTTCTCCGCGGTTTGTAGGGGCACCGGCCACAAGCAAACGGGCCGTGACGCCAGGGTTCGCTTTGCGGAAAAGGATAAAGGCTTCAATGCATAGATCTATTCCTTTTATTATGTCGACATTTCCCACATATAGAAAATAGTTCGCTTTGGGCTGCCGGGGCATTTCGCCGAGATTCTTCACGATGCCGTTGTATATTGTACGGCTCTGCCGGAGATCCGAGAGTCCATACTCACGGCCGAGGTCACGGGTAATGGTTATGGAATAGCTTGTGCCGTCGTGAAGACGCTCTTTGAGATGCGGGATTTCAAGTTCGATGGCCTCATTGTATTCCCTTATGTGCCATATATGCGGAATCCCGGTGCGCCGGGCCGCGAGGTAACCGATATTGTTGACCGATGTATTTGTGTGGATAATGTCCGCTTTCTCTTTCCCGGCAATGCGGGCGAGCATCAGGCTGCTGCACCAGCTGAGAAAATTCTTTACTCCCCTCTTCAGCCTCCGGTGAACAGGATAAACGTAGGGGCGGATGTAGTAGAAGTATGGAAGCGCATAGACGCGGATGCCGCGGTCGGCGAGGCTACGGTATATTCCCTTGCGGTCAGGCATCACTACCACGGGGTCGATTCCGTGCGCGAGTCCGTAGTCGAGAAGATTGAGAAACGATTTCGTGGATCCGCCGAACTCCTGAGTACCGGCCAGAACATAAATAACTTTCATGGCCGGAGTCAGTAAAGGTTGCAATATTGCTGCGACACCTGCCGCCACTGATAGCGGCTGCCCGCAATCTTCTCCATAGTCTCGCCTTCGAGTCGGGGCTGATGCAGGAGGTCGATCAGCTCATCGGCGTTTTTGAAATAATACGCCTTGTTGCAGGTAGTCTCGCGATTGAACACCACGTCGTATGCCAGAATCGGGTTGCCGAAAAACATAGCTTCAACAAGTGAGGGATTGGTGCCTCCGGCACTGTGTCCGTGGACGTAGCACCGCGCCGACTTCCGGAGAGCGTAGAGCACTTCGAGGTCGTAGATGGCGTCGAGCAGGTGTATATTGGGATAACTGCTGTACTGCCGGCGCAGTTCTGAGGAGTATTCATTGCGCCCCCAGTTGCCGACAAACACGAGCGTGTCGCCGGAACGGGCAAAAGCGTCAAGAATCATATGGCTGTTGTTCTCAGGCTCTATTCGGCATACGGTTATGGCGTAGTCTTTGGCAGTCAGGCCATAACCGTTAATAATTCGGGTTATTTCCGCGTCGGAAAGATTGCGGCAGACGTTGTCGCCGCCATAGGCTATCATCTCCACGTTTTTGCCGTAGCGTTCGAGAACGTAGTCCTGTATGCCCTTATTGTCGGCCACCACCACATCGGCGAAGCGTACGGCCATCGCCTCGGAATTGCGCAGCAGCCAGCGGGCGGCTTTGCCCCATTTGGCACGACGATGCTCCATACCGTCGATGTTCACTATGATTTTTCCGCGGAACAACGCTTTAACTATCGGTAGGAACAGGCATCCCGACACGCCGAGAATCAGCATCACGTCGTAGCCGGCGAGCGCACGGCACATTGAAATCACGTCGTAAGGGACAGACTGGATACCGTTGGCATGAAGGCCGACGTAGCGTAGATCGGCGCCTCTGAACGCCGGGAGCTTCTCAGGCATATCCTTGCCCGAGCAGAATACGGTATATTTTACGTTTTCGGGGCAGTTCTCACCGAGCAGATTCTCTACCAGCGATTCAAAACCGCCGTAGCTTGCGGGAACACCGCGTGTGCCGATTACTGCTACCCTCTTTATTTTATCCGAACCTTTTTCCATTATCTCTAAATATCTGCTTATGGCTTCAGATTAGCCATCCAAGTGGCGAAATCTGCCGTAAAGGCTTTGATTTCAGCCCTGTTTTCGTATCTTGAATATTCGTTTTCGTTATAATATGCGGCGGAGCGATGCCGTCTGGCAGTTTCTGCCAACGCATTGGCAAAACTCTCCGCTGTATTTCCCGCAAGCAACCCGAAAGACGGGAACTCCGTGAGTGCCTTGCGGAAGTACGGCAAATCCGACGCTATGATGGGGCGGCGGAAGTAAAATGCCATCTCAAGGATGCCGCTTTGCGAGGTCTTTCTATAAGGGAGCGCCACATAGTCGGTGTTGCTGTAGAGAAACGTCAGCTCATTGTCGGAAATATGACGGCGCACAACCGTCACTTTCCTGCCTGGTCTGACTGTTACCGTATCAACGGCTCCGTCGTTGTCTTTTCCCGCCACGAGCAGACTGATGCTGCGCGCAGCATCATCGTCGAGCAGATTCATTGCCTCCAGCATGACGTCAATGCCTTTCTGGCGGTTGAGATTTCCGAAGAAAAGTACATTTATTCTGCCGGAATCGAAGGCTCCCTTAAGGTCCTCGCCTACCGCAGCGACGTGATAGGTTTTCGGGAAAAGATATTTGAAATGCGGCACAAACAGGCGCTCGCCTTCGTAGCCGAATTCCTTGAGAATTTCGTCGGTACGGGCCGAATGACTTATCACTGCGCGGACGGAATTACGGTACAGGCGGGAAATGACATTCCGGCGCCAGCGGGACGTATCGTTTTTCTGCGCCACGACCTCATGGATGTCGACAAGATGAGCGGGCGACGCCGAAATGATTTTCATGAACGGAACATCGATAATGTTTCCGTAAGTGAGGTATACAAACAATCCGTCGGGATGAGACGATACGAACTTTCGCAACCTGCACAGATTGCGAAACAACGAAATGCCCTTTTGCAGAATGTTTCCCTTGTACTGGTTCACAAAAAATGGCATTCTGCCCGGCTCAGACGGAAAATTCGAGAGTAATTCCACAGATATACCCGGAACATCAGACAAGACCTTGCGGAATGCCTCGCAATAGTAGTGCATTCCGCAATGTATGCCGAGATAATCTATGATATATACCGTGTGCATTTTCAAAATGATTAAGAATTGGAAATATTGTAAGTGGCTGGATCGTAATTATCTTCTTCGCTACAGGAATAATCCGCGTCTTCAGATTCCTTCTCTTCGGCTGTCAATGATGGTTCTGATACGGGCTGGAGCCGTGTCTGACCTATGGAGAGTACATATGGCAGAAGCCAAGAATACCACAGCGGATAAGCCCTCTGCCAGAAAATCAGCGCCAGCAGCACGAAAAACGCGAATCCGAAGCGGCGGTTGCTGTTGGCGGGAATCAAGAGCAGATACATCAGGGCGACCGCCATCAAAGAAACCAGGCCGGCGTTAAGGATATAGATTTTGTAACCGGCGCCTACGGCTCGTTTGGTGGAGCGTTGCGTACCGATGCCGAACCAGGCTGTTCCGTCGTTCATACATTTCTTAAAAAAGTAGTCAGTCGAGGTGGTGGTTCGGTTGTTGCCGGCAATACCTTTAGTCTTGTCGGCTTCAAGTCGTTCGAAAATAGCTTCGTTGACCACATTCTCGCCTTCATTCCAAATCTTAGTAACGAAAACGAACATAGAGCCGGCTATCAGAAGCGTATAAACCACTCTCCTCACTGTATTGAGTGCCTTATAAGCAAACCCTAAAAGAACAATGACGTATCCTGCAAGCGAAAGGGAAAGCAAAACAGAGAGAAGCAAAACCCACAGCATCGGTTTCTCTTTGAAATTCATGCCATTGGCGAAAAGCAGAATCGAGGAAACCATGCCGAGGTGACCCGGTTCCAGAAACGGCCCGCTGAAACGGAATATTTCGAAATCAACCACTGTCCTGATAAACAGATAGTAATTATCGAATCCCTTGTAGATGTAATCCATACCATCTTTTTCCGGCATGAAAGAACTGAACGGAGCCATTCCGGTTACGGTAACAAAGCCGTAAAACAAAATCGACAGACCTATTATAATACCGTACCATTTTGTAACGAAATCAAGCAAATCGCGCTGTCGGAGAGGGGGAAGCACAAACAGCAGCAATGCCGGGATAGCGTTGGCAAACGTATAGAGAAAATACGACAGACCTGTAGAGTAAAGTGCTATAAGCGAAAGCAGCATGATAGAGCCAAAAACGTAGACCGACCTCCTTGTAACCCGAACACCGAGCTGTCCCAGGGCGATTGTGCCGGTCATGACAATCAGCGCCAGAAACAGAAAGGTATAATCCGGGAACGAGTAGGACCACCAAGCGAATGAACTCGCAAACAGCAGTATCAGGTTCACGATTTTAAAAAGCAGCCACATACGTTTCCGTTCAATATAGTGACCTCACGTGGAGAGCCGTAAAGCCGACAGATATGAATTACCAGTACATTTACTTATATTTTAACGCAGGATAACGGTGATTATTGTTTGCCGGTGCAGTTCTGAGGGAGAATGTCGCTTCTTTATTGATGTTTCCGGCGGAGCATACCTATTACAAAAGCTCGGTCGGAAGAGGTCATTCCGACTAAAAGTATTGCCATGCTCTGTCCGACGAAACTCAACAGACCTTTGACAATCAAATTAATCCAATGGTTGCCGAGTGACAATTTTATACAAAAGAACCATACCACGGCTCCCGAAGCGGTGACTGCAGCAATCGGGAGCACGACTTCTTTCAGGTAATTCCGCGGAATAAGTCCGACCTGCCTGCACGCGACGGCAATCCTGACGCATTGTATTATCGCAAAGAGGACTATACATACCCACATGGAAGACACAGCCGATGCTCCGGATTCGAAAAACAGCCAGACTATCGGTATAAGCATAAACGACAGCACCCCTACCCTGATCTGGTAATCGCGGATATTGCCGGTGGCCCGGATCATCTGCGTAATCGGTTCTTCGAGCGACATTACAAGGCAAAACAAAAGCGAAAGTTGAGAAAACTGAATCATCTCGTCTGTCACCACGTCGCCGACAAGCCACAGGCCGAGCAACTCAGGCATACAGACAATGAGTGGAGTAGAAATGGCGAGCAGCAGAAAATAAGAGAAGCGCGAACCTTTGAGCGCGAGAGCTATCATGCGGTCTTTGTCGCCCGAGGCATACGACTTCACAATCTGCGGATTTACAGCCATATAGAAATTCGTGGAAAACTGCCTTACCACGTTGGTTATGCGGTCTGCGATTCCCTTTGCGGTATTGACCAGCGGCCCGAAGAATATGTTGAGCAGGATGCTTAGTCCCTGAGTGGAAAGCATTCCGCTTACGGAGCCTATCAGATTCCAGCCAGTATAAGCTGTAAGTTCGCGGAACAAGGCCTTGTCCCAGACCCAGCGTACCTTGCAATAAGTAAAGACCTTGCTGCAATAAATAATGTGGAGAGCCAAGGTAACGGCAGTCTGGGCCATCGTCAGGATGCCGTAATATATCAGGCGGTCGATGGGCGAGCGCAGCAACAGGTATACAAGCAGCAGCTTCATGACCCCGTCGGCAATGCTGATATAGGCAAATGCGCTCATGCGCTCGTTGGCGATGATCGAAGAGGCATAAGGGATGGTGATGAGGCTGAGAATGAACATTATCACAGCAGTCTGATAAACCCACTTTGCCGCTTCAAGGCGGTCGGTCGGTATATTGAGCCAGTCGTTGACAAAAAAAATGCCAAGCACTTCGGCAACCACGAATATGATGGCCGAAATGGCTATGAAGCCTATCAGCAGAAGACTGAAAGTACGGCTGTATGCAGCGTAGTCTTTCTTGCCGAGATGAAAGGACAGATAGCGCTGAGTGGCGGAGGTCATAGATGCGGTGAGAAAACTCAGCGACAGCACCACACTGGCAATTACGGTATATACGCCGTAGTCAACAGGCCCGAGAACCTCAAGCGTTATCCTGACGGTATAGAGGTTAATTAATGTAAGAAACAACATCCTAAAATACAGGAATGCTGTATTTTTCGCCACTCTTCGGTTGGTGGCAGCGTAATCCGGCATCGGTTATTTCAGAAAAAAAATGCTTGAGTCCGACTATCAGTGTATCAGTTCTTTTTTGAGCCAGGAGGCGACGGCGCGGGCAGTGGCGGGGGTATTGAGTGTGAAGCCGTGGTCATCTCCGTCGAGCAGAATCAGACGGCTGTCGGCATACCCCCGGTCATAGCGGTCGCCGTAGGTATATGGCACCACGCGGTCGTGAGTACCATGTACAATGAGCACGGGGCCGGTATAGCGCAAAGAAGTCTCATAGATCGGAAGAGATATAGCGCTTTCTATGTATGCGCGCCCCAGCTTGAGATTTCCGCCCCAGAGAGCCACATAGTCCTCTTTCATGTTCCATGGATCGTACATCGCGCCCATTGTGTTGCCGCGGAGAGCATCGTCGCGAAGCACTGCCGCGGGAGCCATCAGCACAAGGCACTGAATCGAATCCCTGCCAAGTTCGCCAGCGGTCATTCCCGCCACTACGCCTCCCTGGGAGTGGCCGAGAAGACTTATGTTTTTCACCCATTTCCGGGCGCGTGCCCAGGCTATTACGCTGCGGAGATCCTGAATTTCGTTGGGGACAGTCATGTTCTGAAACTCGCCTTCGCTGCGGCCGTGGCCGTTGAAGTCGAAACGGAGCACGGCGATTCCGTCGGCCGTGAGGTCGGCCGTAAGATCGTCGAAGAGCTCGCCCCCGCTGTTTCCTGCGAAACCGTGACAGAGGATTACGAGAGGCAGCTTATCTCCCTTGTCAGAGTTTTCAGGCATCTGCAGGCGCGCCGCAAGCTTGCCCTGCGGGCCCTGTATGGTAAAATCGGTTTCTGCGCCCGCGACCGTAGCGGCTACAGACAATAATGCTAAAAGAAATATGATAATTCTGCTCATGTTTTCACAAAGTTACTTGACTTCAAGTTCGTTCATCTCGTCGTACTGCTCCCAGCCGGGATCATTCTCACTATAAATCTCGAGGGGGAGGAGCGGCATGTCGGCGAGTGCCTCGTTTATCTTCTTTCCGAAAATATGGGTGCTGAGAGTATAGAAAATCCAGTTACGCTCGCCGGCACCGGTGAAAATTCCGGTGAGAACGGCCACCGGATCCTTCCGCAGCACGGCAGTGACAGCCTCCTGCGCCTCTTCCATGAGCTGCGAGGTCTGCTCGTCGGGCATTCCGCCGGGGCCATCGTAACGCCATGTAATCTCCACCCTTATGTTAAAACGCGGATTTTCACGGAACTTAGCCACATCCTTTCGGCCGGTAACCATTATGAGGCGACCGTCGTCGCTCTCGGCGGGGGCGGTCCACCATTCACCGTTTTCAATAATGTCCATACGTTTTTGCCCCAAAATTACTAATTATTTTCGAGATTTTGAGTAAATTTGCCCTTTCAAAACCGAAAATCATTTCTGAGATGGATTTTTACGACCTTCTTTGCTATATAACCTGGAACGTTGACCCGGCCTTGTTTCATATCGGCGGCTTTCAGCTGCGGTGGTACAGTCTGGCGTTTGCCGTAGGATTCATGATAGGCTACGAAATCGTAGGGCGCATATTCCGCCACGAGGGCGCGCCGGAGAAGTGGCTGAGCATACTGCTTATGTGGGTAGTCGCCGGCACCATAATCGGTGCGAGACTCGGCCACGTGTTTTTCTACGCATGGGATGTATATTCCCGCGATCCCTGGAGCATACTGCGTGTATGGGAGGGCGGACTCGCGAGCCACGGCGGCACTATAGGCATCATCATCGGTGTGCTCTGCTTCTCGTTCTTCACCACGAAACGCAACCCCATCTGGACGTTCGACCGTTTGGTAATCCCCATAGCCCTTGTAGGCGGACTGATCCGCCTGGGCAATCTTATGAATTCCGAAATTTTCGGCCACGCCACCACCCTGCCGTGGGGATTCAGATTCGTAAGGTCGGCCGAGTGGCATCAGCTCTACGAGGGGATGGCCTGCCATCCCACCCAGATTTACGAGGCTCTCTGCTATTTCGCGCTCTTCGCGCTGCTGATGTGGCTGTATTGGAAAAAGAACGCAGAGGAGCGTCCGGGACTCATATTCGGCATATTCTTCATAGGCATTTTCCTTCCGCGTTTCCTTATAGAATTCATCAAGAACGATCAGGTGGCTTTCGAGGCAACGATGACGCTCAACATGGGGCAATGGCTCAGTGTGCCGTTCATCATCGCGGGAATAGTAATGGTAGTCTATGCCATGACCCATCCGAAGGTTCACATTGAATTCCCGAACCGGTTTGCCGACGAGACTCCTGAACGGAAGAAAAAGTAATTTTTGCATGTTAAATTTTGAACATTATACTTATTAAGTATGGCTGAGAATCAGACCCCAGAGCAGGAAAACCGTGAGCAGCGCTCACTCAATTTCGTGGAACAGATTGTATGGGACGACCTTCAGGCCGGAAAAAACGGCGGACGTCTCAACACCCGTTTCCCACCCGAACCCAACGGGTATCTCCACATAGGCCATGCTAAGGCCATCTGCATGGACTTCGGCGTGGCTGAAAAATTCGGTGGAACCTGCAACCTCCGTTTCGACGACACAAACCCGGTGAAAGAGGACGTGGAATATGTCGACTCCATCCGCGACGACATCCACTGGCTCGGATTCGACTGGGGCGACCGCGAATATTACGCATCCGACTATTTTCCGCAGCTGTTCGACCTTGCAGTGCGCCTCATAAAGGAGGGCAAGGCTTACGTCGACGACCAGACCTCCGAGCAGATTGCCGCCCAGAAAGGCACCCCCACCACCCCCGGCACCGAAAGTCCTTACCGCAACCGGTCGGTAGAAGAGAATCTCGACCTCTTCATGCGCATGAATGCAGGCGAATTCGAGGAGGGAGCACGGGTGCTCCGCGCGAAAATCGACATGGCATCGGACAACATGCACTTCCGCGACCCGATAATGTACCGCATAATCAAGCATCCTCACCACCGCACCGGCACAACGTGGAAAGTCTACCCGATGTATGACTTCGCCCACGGCCAGAGCGACTATTTCGAGGGTGTCACCCATTCAATCTGTACGCTCGAGTTCGTGCCTCACCGTCCGCTCTACGACTACTTCGTCAGGGAACTCGCCGACGACAGCTACTGCCCGCGCCAGATTGAGTTCAACCGCCTGAACCTGACCTATACAGTCATGTCGAAGCGCAAGCTGCTGCAGCTGGTGAAAGAAGGTCTCGTGGCAGGCTGGGATGACCCCCGCATGCCTACCATTTCCGGCATGCGCCGGCGCGGCTACACTCCGCGATCCATCCGCAATTTCATCGACACGATCGGCTATACGAAATATGAGGCGCTCAACAGCATCTCGCTGCTGGAGCACGCCGTGCGCGACGATCTCAACCGCGTGGCCACCCGCGGCATGGCGGTGGTGAACCCGGTGAAGGTTATCATCACCAACTATCCGGAAGGGCAGGTTGAGACCGTAGAGATGGAAAACAATCCCGAACAGCCCGAGACCGGCAACCATCAGATGCCTTTCTCGCGCGAAATCTATATTGAACGCGAGGATTTCATGGAAAATCCGCCCAAGAAATTCTTCCGCCTCGCTCCCGACTCGGAAGTACGCCTCAAAGGTGCGTACATAGTGAAATGCACCGGCGTTAAAAAAGACGCCGACGGCAACATCGAGGAAATCTACTGTACCTACGACCCCGAGACCCGCAGCGGTCTGCCCGGCAGCATGCGCAAGGTAAAGGGCACGCTCCACTGGGTGTCGGCAGCCCATGCCGTCGACGCTACGGTGCGCCTTTACGACCGCCTGTTCAGCGTGGAGAATCCCGCAGCTGAGACCGACCGAGACTTCCGCGAGATGCTCAACCCCGACTCGCTCAAGGTTGTGGACAACGTGAAGGTAGAGCCCTATCTCGCAGAGATAGCCCGCCCCGGCCTGCCCCTGCAGTTCCAGCGTATAGGCTACTTCACTCTCGACCCCGACTCGACGCCGGAACATCCTGTTTTCAACCGCACCATCGCGCTGAAAGATACCTGGGAGAAGGTTTCGAAGAAATAACCTTCCCCCTCACTATTGAATCAGGCAGGGACGCGGATTCCGTGTCCCTGTTTTTTCAAAACCCCACACCCCATTATGGAAGAAAACGACGAACGCCACAACCTGTATATGCGGTTCATCAAATCGGAGATAGAGCGCAAGACCGAGGATTTTTTCGACGAGGAAGAACTCGTTGAAATCTTCGATTATGCCTCGGATCTCAACGATGATTTCGCTAAAATCGAAGTGCTCCTCTACGCAGCACGTATCTGCCCCGACAGCGAAGCGCTGAGAGTAAGACGCGCCTATTTCTACGCCATGCTCGGCAACGATACCGCCGCCGACATGATCAACCGCCAGACAGGCGAACAGTCGGTGCTGTCGCGTATTCTCGCCATAACCCTCTCCTCTACCGGCAACAAGGAGGCCGACAAGGATGCGCTCCTCGGGATTGTGGACTCCGTGGAGGATTTCGAGGACGAGGAGATTATCCAGTTCGTAGGCGCGGCCGTAAGGCTCGGACTTTACGGCTGGCTCAAGGAAAACCGCGACTACGTAGGAGCTAAATGCAGCTATAAGCCCACTTTCTACTATGAGCTCGCATCGGTGGCGGAGGAGAACAACGACGAGCCGTACGCCGTGAAGATGTTTGAGGAGCTCACCATGCTCGACGCCTTCAATCTCGACTTCTGGCATCGGCTGGCCGAGGCTCACCTCATTCTGTCGGACTTCAGCCAGGCGGTTCAGGCTGCCGACTATGCACTCGCAATCGATCCTACCGACCTTCAGTCAATGAAACTGAAGGCGCGCGCCCTCTCGCAGCTCCACAGCAATCCCGACGAGGTTATCAAGCTCTACGACAAAGTTCTGGCCTCTGACCTTATGGAGGAGCAGGACTACGGGCCTCTTACAGCGGCATACATCTCCGTCAACAATGAGGAAAAGGCCGTAAAGATGCTCGAAGCGTCATGTGCCAGAGAAGGCAGCAATCTCGCCGCACTCGACACTCTTATGATAATGTCGCCCAGCAAAGCCCGCAAATTCATCGACAAGGCACTGGATATTAACGAAATCACCGAGGAATCCGTCATGGAATGGTCGCGACAGCACACTGACCGCGGCGACTATTTCGGCGCCGCAGAGATTGTTAAGTCGTATCTGAGCCGCGGAGGAGTCCTTTCAGGCCCTGCGATCCCGATGGAAATATTCTATGCCACAAACGATTATGATTCGGTCGTAAAAATTTACGAAGGGATGTGCAAGGCACCCGTAGCCGGTGAATACGTCTGCCGCCCGGGCATAATTCTCCCTGTCATAATGAGCTATTTCAGAACCGGGCGCAGCTCCGTTGCTTCGAAAATCGCCCAAACGGCGCTCGAATACGCTGTCAGAGCCGACAGAAAGGCTCCGCTGACCACCCTTGCCCGGATATATCGCTGCCCGGTCAGCTCGGCAAGGGTGATTTCGACCGGACTGGTGGCAACTCTGCACGAACTTTGCGAATTTCTGGAGCATCCCCACGATTCAAACAGCATTTTCAACTCCGCCGATCCGCTGTCGGATTTCCGCCCCGGCATAGAGCCGGGATTCAATCCGTTTGCCCCCCTGTCCTGAATTTGTTCTTATATAAGGTATGGATTCGTCCGCTTCTCGGTTCCGATGGTAGTTTCCGGGCCATGGCCGGGGATTACGACTGTGGCGTCGGGGAGCGCAAACAGCTTGCGGCGGATGGCATCGACAAGGGTGGCATAGTCGCCCCCCGGCAAATCGGTGCGCCCTATGCTCTGACGGAAAAGAGCGTCGCCGGTAATCACGAAACCGTCGGCCGGACTGTAAAGAGCTATGCTTCCCGGCGAATGTCCCGGCACGGCGAGCACTTCGAGTTCACCCGACCCTATGCGGATTTTATCGCCGTCGTGAAGTTCCTTTCCGATTTCCACCGAGCCGTAGTCGCCGCGCAGACCGAACCTCTGCGCCTGCTCGCGGCAGCGCGCCCCGAGAAAGGCATCGGCCGGGTTCGCCTCGCACTCCACTCCATACTTGCCCGAGATGTGACCGTTGCCCATTACATGGTCAATATGTATATGAGTGTTGACCAGATGAGTCACTTTCAGATGGTTTTTCTCTATGAAATTGTCGAGCGCCTCGGTTTCGCGCCTCACGCTGCAGCCCGGATCGATTACCGCCGCCTCGAGCGTATCGGGATCCCACACCACGAGGGTGTTCTCCCCGAAATCGTTGAATATAAATCTGTTGACTCTCATAATTCCACGTATATTAAATCTTTGCCTTTAAAATAGTCGTCGCTGAAATAGTCGTTCAGCGGCACGTCTATTTTCGGAAGACGTACTCTTCCCAACTCCGATTCGAGCTGGCCCCCTTTCAGACACACCAGACCGTTGGGAAACCGGTTACGGTCATCGGGCGAGATATTCTTTCTGACGAGTTTCACCAGTTCGTCGAGCTGCATCACGGCACGGCTCACCACATAGTCGGCTTTCAGCTTGCACTCTCCTATGTCGCCGTGCTGGAAAGTAAGATTCTTCAGCCCGGCAGCCTCAGCCACCGCCGTCGCAACCTTGATTTTCTTCCCGATACGGTCAATGAGATGGAAACGGCATTGCGGCCACATAATGGCGAGCGGAATTCCGGGGAAACCGCCTCCGGTGCCGAGATCGAGAATCACCGAACCGTCGGCCGGCGTCATGAACTTGGCAATGGCGAGCGAATGGAGTATATGGTGCACGTAAAGATTGCCGATATCCTTACGCGAAATCACGTTGATTTTCTCATTCCATTCCGGATACACCTTACCGAGCATTTCGAACTGCCTTATCTGCTCCTCGGTAAGACCGGGAAAATATTTAAGTATTTCTTCCATGTAGAAATAACAGTTTTATATCATCTTTTGTTAATATAATACAGATATGTCGGAAACAATATAATCTGACAGCACCTACAAATTTAGCTCAATATTTCGGATTTTGATAATTTTTACAGAAATTTGCACTTTCTTTTAATACTTCTATGGTACAATTAGGAAAATACAACCGCCTCGCGGTAGTGAAAAACGTTGATTTCGGCGCTTATCTCGACGGTGGCGACGGCGTGGAGATACTTCTCCCCGCAAGATATATCTCATCTCCCCTTCAGCCCGGCGACATAGTGGAGGTATTTGTCTACAAAGATTCCGAAGGCCGGCTTATAGCCACCACGGAGCATCCTTACGCCACGGTTGGCGAATTTGCCTTTCTTCAGGTCAGCGCCGTAAACAATATCGGGGCATTTCTCGACTGGGGTCTCCCTACCAAAGAGCTTCTTCTCCCTTTCCGGGAGCAGAAATCGCGCCTGCGCGAAGGCATGGTGATACCGGTTTATATCTTTGTCGACGACACCACAAAGCGCATAGTGGCCTCGGCGAAAATCGAGAAGTTCATAGGCAACGTACTTCCTGACCTCAAACCGCATACTCCGGTCAAAGCCTTGATTTACAAGCGTACAGACATAGGCTACAAGGCGGTTGTCGACAATCTTTACCATGGTATGATCTACGCCAACGAAATCTACAGTCCCCTCGAAATCGGCGAAACCATTCCGGCGTTTGTCAAGGCCGTAAGACCCGACGGAAAAATCGACCTAAGTCTCACCGGCACCGAAAACGACCGGGTCAACGAGTTGTCGGAGCGCATCCTCAGCCGTCTCCGTACGGTGCCCGACCATTTCCTTCCCGTCGGCGATTCCACGTCGCCCGACGCAATCCGCGAGATGTTTCAGTGCTCCAAAAAAGATTTCAAGAAAGCAATCGGTCATCTCTACAGCTCCCGCACTATCTCAATCGGAAATGGAGGCATAAAACTGGTATAAATCACCAATTTTTTCAGACACTAATATTATTTTATCCAAAAATATTCAAAAAACTATTGTTTTTGATATTTTTTTTAAATAACTTTGCTTCCGTCTCAACGACAGAGGCAATTTTATTTTTGTCACCTTGCCATCTGAGGCTCCTTAAAATCTAATTATCATCTGCGGTAAAAACGCAGCAGTCGAACATCAACATCATAAATCATCAATGTATTACCTTAAATCACTCCTGACCGGACTGTTTGCCATGGCAAGCCTCAGCGCTCTGGCTTACAACTCTTTGGCTATAAGCCGCCCGGACGGCTCTACAAACTACCTACGCATTGAGCAGGAAATGATCATCGACTTCAACGCCGGAAATCTCGTACTCCAGTACGAAGACGGCCAGACAGAACTCCCTGTGAGCGCCATCAAGGCTTTCTCTTTGTCGGAAGCAGAGCCTGACGATTCAGGCAACGGACAGACAACGGGAATCTCCGGCCTCTCCGCCCCCTCAGACCTCACCATAACCCATTCTTCCACTGAGATTACCGTCAGCACCGATTCTGCCGCAGCTCTCAATTGCACTCTCGCCGACATCAGAGGCAACGTTCTCTCTTCGGAGCAGACCTTTGGCAGCTACACGGTAGCGCTTTCCGAATTGCCCGCCGGCGTCTATATCTTCAAAGTCAACGACAAAGCCATTAAAATCCTCCGCAAATGAAACTCTACGCCATCATAATCGCTCTTGCGGCGACAGCAATACTCCCCCTTAACGTAAAAAGTGAGGAATATACCCGTCAGCCCTCCTCCCCCGTTGACCACTGGCTCGTGGGAGAGGACGGCAGCCGAATTCCCGAGAATCTCGCCACTGGAATCGACTTTCTGAAACTGCAGAACATGTCGCTTGAGGATGTCGATGCCTTCTGCCACGACGGCTCGCAGACTTTCGTAAACCTTACCGAGCCGTTCACCATCAAGTCAAACGTTCCATCCGTACTCATAACCCTCAAACCCTCCGTACCTGCCGAAGGAGAAAGCCTTACCCAGGAGAGTATCGACCAGCTCTACGAACTGTTCACAGCCCGCCACGGATACTACGGAAACGTCGGCAGCACCGAATTAAAAAACCATTGGTTCGACGTCTCTTTCCGGTTTCAGGGCAACGGTTATTATCCCGACATAGAGGAAACCGACTGTCAGTTGCGCGGACGCGGCAATTCAACGTGGATGGATTTCTTCAAAAAGCCTTTCCGCCTCAAATTCAAAAATAAATTCGCGTTCGAGCCGACAGACAAAGATAATCCCGTTTTTACGAAGATAAGAAAGTCGAAAAACCACGTTTTCATCGCTAACTATGTCGACCATACTCTCATGCGCAACGCCGCAGCGATGAAAATAGCCGAACTCGCCGGAGTGAAATACGTGAACCATATGGTGCCCGTCAATATCTATTTCCGCCTCGATGGAAGCGACGACTGGTATTACAACGGATGCTATAATCTCACTGAAAAATACGGAATCAGCAGCTCGTCGGTCGATATTGACGAAACAAAAGGCGTGCTTATCGAGCTCGACGGCAGCTGGGCCTACGAAAAAGAAAAATACAACTGGGGAGACGAGGTGTCCTATTCCGGCTCCATAATGATAAAAGATCCCGATCTTGATGAAATCTACGAAGACGAACTGAAAGAAAGTTCAGATCCCGCAAGCGTTCTCACCGCACAGCAGCGCGCTGACCTATGGAAAGAAGATTACAAGGAATACCAGCTGGTTGCAAGAGACAAGAGCGACTATCTTGAGGAATATCTCGACATTCGTTCTGCCGTGAGATACCTGCTCGTATTCAATCTCACGCTCAACACTGAGATTTCATACCCGAAAAGCGTGTTCCTCTACAAGCGCGGCAGGGGTGTTGAAACCCTTCCTGAAAATGCGACCGAGGAAGAGATAGCGGCATTCAACAACGCGGCGAAAGACGAGTTCCGGGTTTCTGACAGGGAGTTCCGCTATGTTTACCATTTCGGTCCGGTCTGGGACTTCGATGCAACTTTCAACTACACATGGAAAGCTAATACCGACCGCTCTGCTCAGACCGGCCTCAACGAAAAGGAACAGGTTTTTGGGCCCATTATCCGGCATTCTGAATTCAAAAAAATCTGGGATGAGGAATGGGAAAACTTCAAAACCAATTCTCTCCCTGCGCTCTACGACTATCTCGACGCCTATATGGAGGCGACAGAAACCGCTGCCGAGCAAAACGGACTCGAGTGGACCGGAGAACCCTATCACACCTCCACCAATCTCCGCGAAAATGCCGCTAAGTTGAAAAAATGGATTGAAGAGCGCGTTGAATACATCTCCACTTCCCCCACCCACGGCTTCTCAACCTGGAAATAACATTTTATGAACGCCTTTCATTACCTCGCATTATCAGCCTTTCTCCTGGCCGGATTACAGGCTCCTGGCAAAACTGTAGAATCAGATTTCAACCGCGGCTGGAAGTTTTCGCTTCAGGCCGACTCTACATGTCTGCATCCGGATTTTAACGACAGTTCATGGCGGCAGCTCACTCTGCCCCACGACTGGAGCATTGAACTGCCGTTCGACCGCGACGCCGCTCCCGGAAATGACGGAGGCTATCTTCCCGGCGGCACAGGCTGGTATCGCAAAACGCTGACCATAAAGGCCCTCCAACCCGGCAAAGAGTATCTGCTCCACCTCGGGGGTGCGTATATGAAGTCCGATGTCTACGTCAACGGCCACAAGGCCGGAGGTAATGAATATGGCTACTCTCCTTATTATGCCGACATCACGCCTTACTTGAAAAACGGCATCAACACTATAGCTGTAAAGGTCGACAACTCCGCGCAGAAGAACTGCCGCTGGTACTCAGGCTCAGGACTTTACCGCGACGTAAAGCTGATAGAACGCGATCCGGTCAGGATCTCATATGAAGGCGTTTACGTGACTACTCCTGATCTTACAACTGCCAATATCGAAGTTTCGGTTGACAATGTCACTCCGGAACCGAAAAAACTTACCGTAACAGCAGAAATCGACGGCAGAAGCTCCTCCGAAACGGTTGAGATTCCTGCCGATACCCGTGAGTACAAGGTCAGACAGACTCTCTCGCTTCCGGGCGTGAAGCCCTGGTCGCCCGACTCCCCTCATCTCTACGATGCCCGCATAACTTTGGCAGAGAACGGCAAGGGAATCGACAGCCGTAATCTGCGGATCGGGTTCAGAACTATTGAGTGGGACGCTGACAGCGGCTTCCGGCTCAACGGCAGGAAACTGCTGCTCAACGGAGGATGCGTTCACCACGACAACGGCATTCTCGGCGCGGCGGCATTCCGCGATGCCGAACGCCGCCGCGTGAGGCTGCTGAAGCAGGCGGGATTCAACGCCGTGCGCACCTCCCACAATATCCCGTCGGCCGATTTTCTCGATGCCTGCGATGAGTATGGCCTTCTCGTGATCGACGAGGCTTTCGACGGCTGGCGCGACGCCAAAAACGACCACGACTACCACGAGCAGTTCGACCGCAACTGGCAGAAGGACATCGACGCCATGGTGCTCCGCGACCGCAACCACCCATCCGTTTTCTGCTGGAGCATAGGCAACGAGGTGATCGAACGCAAGAAAATAGAAGTTGTAACTACTGCCCGCAAACTTGCGGAACGCTGTCGCGAACTCGATCCGGGGCGCCCTGTCACGTCGGCTCTCGCCTCGTGGGACAGCGACTGGGAAATCTACGACCCCCTCGCCGCAGAACACGATATCGTAGGCTATAACTACATGATTCATAAATCGGAAAGCGACCATGAAAGAGTGCCGTCACGAGTGATGATGCAGACCGAGTCGTACCCCGCCGACGCATGGCAAAACTACCGCAAAGCTGCCGACAATCCATATATAATCGGCGACTTCGTCTGGACAGCAATGGATTATATAGGCGAATCGGGTATCGGGCGTCACTACTATGAGGGCGACGTGCCGGGCGAACATTTCAGCCGCCCGCTCTACCCCTGGCACGCATCCTATTGCGGCGACATCGACCTGACAGGCTTCCGAAAACCCATAAGCCACTATCGCTCGATGCTATGGAACAGCGGCGGCGAGGGAATCTATATAGGCGTAAGGGAACCGGACGGCTACAAAGGCAAAGTCCGCACCACCATGTGGGGCACCTGGCCCACCTTCCACAGCTGGAACTGGGAAGGACACGAGGGTAAGCCGATCGACCTCGAGGTCTACTCCCGTTTCCCGAGAGTACGGCTCAAACTCAACAATAAGGAAATCGCCACGAAAGAAACGGAGAAACAAATGGCCGTCTTCTCAGTTCCATATACACCAGGCACACTACTCGCAGAAGGACTCGACGACAACGGCAACATAATGGAATCGCAGACCCTCTCCACCGCCGGAGCACCTGCGGCAATCCGTCTCACGGCAGAGGACTCCACCATACCCGCATCAGATCAATCGCTGGGATTCATAACCGTGGAAATTGTCGACCATGAAGGACGTGTGGTGCCGGTAGCCGACAACGCCATCAAAGCCGACGTAAAAGGCCCTGCTACGCTTCAGGCACTCGGAAATGCCGACATAAAAGACTGCGACCCCTATTTCGACAACACCCACAAGGCATGGCGCGGACGAGCCCTCGCCATAATCCGCGGCAACGGCAAAAAAGGCGACATCAAAGTCAGAATCACCTCCCCCGGACTCCCCTCATCCACCCTCCTCCTAAAAGCCCGATAAAACTAAAAAAGCGCCGCGAGGCGCGATGCCTCTCCATCGCGAACCTCCCTCGAGACTGCCCTCGCGAAAAAGCGCCGTGAGGCGCGATGTCTCTCAAACCCATTGCGGAGCGAAGCGGAGCTGTGGGACAGCACCTCTCCCCTCATCTCTCGAGGCGAGCCGCGGAGCCGCGACGCCTCGAAACCGGCGTTAGCCAAGACTCGCGAATTTTTAACATTTCAACCGGGTTTTGCAGCTGACCCCGGACTGTAGAACAAACAAAAGCGGTTGCATCTGAGATGCAACCGCTTTTGTTTGTGTAGCGAATCAGGGAATCGAACCCTGGTCTCCACCGTGAGAGGGTGGCGTGCTAGGCCACTACACTAAATCGCCATTTTGTCATCAGACCTCCTGTCTGACTTTTGACTTTGCAAAGGTAAGGCGTTTTTTTTATTCCTCCAAACAAACCGCGCAGTTTTAACTGGTGTTAACACTTCTTTTTACTACTTTTGCAACGTAAAATAAGCGGCGACTTTTGCCGTTTTATTATAAGAGGTTGTTTAAAAACAAATGTGAAAGCCGGAGTCCATTCTCTTGAGGTGGATTTCGGGATGAATTGAAGGAGTAATGCTGTAGCATTATGACTGAAATTCAGCACGAAAGACGCCCAAGAGAATGGATGCGAAAAAACATTTTTCTCAACCTCAAAACGATATTTTAGATGGTTATATTCGTAAATAAAAGTTACCTTATGTTGCATGGATGCCTTTTCGGCTACCCTGTCCCTAATCTTCAGTCACAGTGCTACAGCACTGCTCCTTCAGATTATGAACAGGTTAGCGCAAAAATCCATCCACTCCGGCTTCACATTTGTTATTAAACAACCTCTAAATAACCTCTCATGAAGAATATATCAGGTATACTTATAATAATATGTGTGGTTCTTCTCGCGGGATGTCGCGGGCCGAAGCTTTCGGTTGCCGACGAACAGATGGCTCGCGGCGAATATTTCGACGCATCCAAAACATACCGCAAGGTCTACAACAAACTGAATCCGCGCCAGCAGCGCGCCCAGCGCGCCGAGGTTGCCTATAAGATGGGACTCTGCCTCCAGCAGTTGAATCAGAACGCGCGGGCGGCAGCCGCATATCAGAATGCCATACGCTACGGTTATGCCGATTCCACAGCCCTGCTGCGGCTCGCGCAGTGCCAGCATGCCGACGGAAAATATGACGACGCCGTAAAAAACTATAACGAGTACATAGCGCTCGACCCGAAATCGGAAATCGCGCGCACCGGACTCACAGGCGCGCGCAGAGCCGCCGAGCTTAAGCGCAACAAGACCCGCTACGTGGTGAAGAACGCCAAACTTTTCAATTCGCGGCGCGCCGACTTCGCCCCCATGTTCAATGGTGAAATTCTATATTTCGCCACCACCAACGAAAAAGTTACCGGAACTCACCGCAGCGAGATTACCGGAATGAAGCGCAGCGACATCTGGATGGCGAAGAAAAATGAACGCGGCGAATGGCAGCGTCCTGAACCGGTAGAAGGCGAGCTGAACAGCGATATGGACGAGGGCATAATGTCGTTTTCGCCCGACGGCTCCACTATGTACCTTACAAAGGCACGCCGCCTCCCCGACCGCAACACCGGAGTGGAAATCTACACTTCGCAGCGAAGCGACGCCAAATGGAGCGCACCCGTGAAATTCGAGATCACAGCCGACACACTTTCAAGCTACGGTCATCCCGCCGTTTCCCCATCCGGCGACTGGCTCTATTTTACCTCCGACATGCCTGGCGAAGGCGGAAAAGACATCTGGCGCATCAACCTCAAAGAGCGCGCCGGCTCGCTCGAAAATCTCGGCAAAGCCATCAACACTCCGGGCGACGAGGTTTTTCCCTACATGCTCACCGACAGTATAATGTTCTTTTCGTCCGACGGCCATCCCGGACTCGGAGGTCTCGATATATTCAGGGCTACCCTTACCAAATCGGGCGGTTGGCTCGTGGAGAACATGGGGAGTCCGCTCAACTCCGAGGCCGACGATTTCGGCATCACCTACGAAAACCGCGGCAAGGAATCAGGCTATTTCAGCTCAAACCGCGGCGACGGCAGAGGTTATGACCACCTGTATTCGTTCGAACTGCCCGACCTGAAGATTCAGATTTCAGGATGGGTTGTCGACAAAGACGAGGAACCGGTACCAAACGCCGTAATCCGCATCGTAGGCAACGACGGCTCAAACCAGAAAGCTATTGCAAAGCCCGACGGATCATTCTCATTCCCGCTCCGGCGGGGAGTTAGCTACGTGATGCTCGCCGGTGCAAAGGGCTACCTCAACGCCAAACAGGAGTTCACCTCCGACACTGCCGAAGAGGACGCCGACTATTCGATCGACTTCATTCTCGCCTCGGTAAGCAAGCCCAACATAGTGGAAAACATATTCTACGATTTCGACAAAGCAACCCTGCGGCCCGAGTCGAAAACCGCCCTCGACGAACTCGCCCAGATGCTCCGCGACAATCCGAACATAACGGTGGAAATGGCCTCGCACACCGACCGCCACGGCTCCGAACAATACAACATCGACCTGTCGGAACGCCGCGCGAAATCCGTAATCGACTATCTCATCTCAGTAGGCATCGACCCGCGGCGTCTCCAGCACCAGGGCTACGGAAAATCGCGCCCGAAAGTGGTGACCAAGCGCATTGCCCGCGAATATCCGCAGTTCAAGGAGGGCGACACGCTCAACGAAGAGTTCGTGAACCAGCTCCCCGAGGCCGACCAGGAAGCCGCCGACCAGATAAACCGCCGCACCGAATTCCAGGTGCTTTCCGTAGACTTCGAAATGTATTGATATGGAATTCAGGACAACAGTCAGCCCGCTCTCAGGAGCGCCATTCGGCATCAGCCACTCCGACAGGATTCTGATGCTGGGATCATGTTTCAGCGACAACATCGGCGAACGGCTCGAAGCCGGGCTTTTCAACGTTGTCGCAAACCCTTTCGGCCAGCTCTACAATCCGCTCTCGATAGCCCGCGCGCTCTCGCTGCTCGCCCGCGGCGGCAAACTTTCCGGCACTGACCTTTTCCTCCACAACGGACTATGGAACAGCTGGATGTTCCACAGCTCTTTCTCCTCCTCCGATCCTGACCGTGCCCTCTCAGCAATGAACAGCGCCATCGAGGAAGGTACCGCTCAATTGCGCAAAGCCTCGGTGGTGATAATCACTCTCGGCAATTCGCGCGGTTATTCCCTGCACGGCAGCGGCCCGGTGGTGGCTAACTGCCACAAGGTTCCGCAGTCGGAGTTCGAGACATTCTCTCTTTCACCCGACCAGACAGCCGACGCTCTACGCCAGTGCGCCCGTGCTATTGCAGGCGTTAACCGCGACGCAAAAATCATCCTTACCGTAAGTCCCATCCGCCACACAGCCTACGGACTCCACGGCAACAACCTCGGCAAGGCATCGCTTCTCCTCGGCGCCGACACTTTCGTAAGCGAAAACCCCGACACGGCGGTCTATTTTCCCGCATTTGAGATTATGACAGACGACCTGCGCGATTACCGGTTCTACACTGCCGATATGAAACATCCGTCGCCCGTTGCCGCCGACTATATTTATGAGATATTCGGGAAGTCTTTTTTCTCCACATCTTCCCTCGCGCTTGCAGGCGAATGCCGCAGTCTGACCCGCAGGCTGCTCCATCGCCCCATTGCAACGGCTGCCGAACTGCTCGACAGCGAGGCAGCCATGCGCAACAGTCTGAAACAACAATTGCTCGCCCTGCATCCTGAAATCGGTGAGGCTCTGGAGCGATTCGTCAAAAAACATAACCGATAAAAATGGACTACACAGCATCTGAAATAGCCGGCATACTCAAAGTTCCGGCACCTGTCTGTCCCTCCCTCCCCGTTTCCGAACTGCTCATCGACAGCCGCTCGTTAACCTACCCTGCGGCATCGCTCTTTTTCGCTGTCGAAACTCCGCAGAACGACGGTCACCGCTACGTCGCACCGCTCTACACCAAAGGTGTGCGCAATTTCGTGGTGACCCGAATTCCCGAAGAGATGAAAGCGGTGACCGATGCCAATTTCTTTGTCGTGCCTGACGTCGTAGAGGCGCTTCAGGCCATTGCCGCCAGCCACCGCTCGCGATTCAACCTTCCCGTCATCGCCATCACCGGAAGCCGCGGAAAAACAACCGTAAAGGAGTGGCTTTACCGGCTTCTGCAGGACGACATGAACATCGTCCGCAGCCCCCGCAGCTACAATTCCCAGATTGGCGTGCCGCTTTCGCTCTGGGCGCTCGACGATTCCGCGCGCCTCGGCATTTTCGAGACCGGTATCTCCATGCCGGGAGAAATGGAAAAACTCGAGCGTATGGTGCGTCCTTGCATCGGACTCCTCACCAACATCACCATGGAGCATAGCGGAGGCTTCGGCTCAATGCGCGAGAAGTGCGAAGAGAAAGTGAAGATGCTCCGCGGATGCAAGACCGTGATTTACAACGGCGACGACCCTCTTATTGCCGACGTTGCCGACCATGCCGGTCTGCTCGGCAAAAAACTCTTCTGGTCACGCCGCAACCCTGATGCACCGCTCTACATAAAGGAAATTTCCAAGACCGGAACTAATTCTGAAATCACTTACAGCTACCTCGGCGCCCCCATGAACCGTTTCACTGTTCCTTTCGTGGCCGATACCGATATTGAGAACGTGATTTCATGCCTGGCGGTGATGCTGCTGCTCGACTGCGGCGCCGATGTTATTGCCTCGCGCATGAACCTTCTTACTCCCGTCGGCACCCGCCTCGAGGTGATTGAAGGTGTGAACCGCTGCATGATCGTGCACGACAGCTATACCTCCGACTTCGCCTCGCTCTCCCCTGCGCTCGATTTCATGAGCCGCCGCACCGACAGCGCCACCACCGAGACCGTGATTCTGAGCGACCTCATGCACGAGAAGCGCGACCCCGACGAAATCTACGCCGAAATGGCACTCCTGCTCCGACTCAAGGGCGTGAAACGAGTTATAGGAATCGGGCCCGAGATTTCGCGCCACAGCGGCGAATTCGGCCCCGGCTCGCAGTTTTTCGCCTCGACCGACGATTTTCTCCGCAGCATGTCGTCCGCAGATTTCGCAGGCGAGCTGATTCTCGTCAAAGGCGCCCCCGGATTTGAATTCTCCCGTATATGCGAGATGCTCGAGGCGCGGCAACACGAAACCGTGCTTGAGATAAACCTCGACGCCATCGTCCATAACTTCAACGTGTTCCGCTCTCACATCCGTCCCGACACCGGAATTGTGTGCATGGTGAAGGCGTCGGGCTACGGCGCAGGAGCGTTTGAACTCGCCAAAACCCTTCAGGCTCAGGGTGCCACCTATCTCGCTGTGGCCGTTCACGACGAAGGTGCCGATCTGCGCAAGGCCGGTATCGCCATGCCGATCATCGTGCTCAATCCCCGGGTGGAGAATTTCGAATCGCTCTTCGCCAACCGCCTCGAACCGGAGATCTACAGTCTCGACTTCCTCAACCATCTTATTTCTGAAGCCCGCAAGCGCGGAATCCGCAACTACCCGGTTCACATCAAAATCGACTCCGGCATGCACCGCCTCGGCTTCCGTCTTGAGGAAATCGACCGGGTTGCCGAAGTGCTCAACTCACAGGACTGCGTGGTTCCCCGCTCAATATTCAGCCACCTTTGCGCAGCCGACGACCCCTCCGAGGACGAATACACTCTCGGACAATTCGAATATTTCGACCGCTGCTGCGACAGGCTTCAGGCCGCCATACCCGGAAAGAAGATTCTGCGCCACATCCTGAACTCCACCGGCATAACCCGCTTCCCCGCGCATCAGCACGACATGGTTAGACTCGGAATCGGCCTCTACGGCATCCGCACCATGCACGACGGCTCGCAGGACGACCTCCGCCCCGTATCGTCGCTCCACACCATCATCAACAACATCCGCCGCTGGGAGGCCGGTACCACAATCGGCTACAACCGCCGCGGCCGGCTCACACGCGATTCGGTTATCGCCACCATCCCCGTAGGTTACGCCGACGGCCTCAACCGCCATCTCGGCTACGGAAACGCCTGTGTGGCAGTGAAGGGCCACCGCTGCCCGATTGTCGGCAGCATCTGCATGGACGCCTGTATGATCGACGTCACCGACGTGCCCGGAGGCGTAAGTCTCGGCGACCGCGTGGAGATTTTCGGCGACACCATAAGCGTGGAGGAACTTGCCGACATCCTCGGAACCATACCCTACGAGGTGCTCACCTCCGTGTCAACCCGTGTGAAGCGCGTTTACTACCGCGAATGAACCCCATCATCCGACAATTTGTTTCAATTAAATAATCAGCAATTTTAGTTATGAGAACAAAAGCATTACTCATCGCCGCCGCTGCCCTCGCCATGATGGCTACGGGATGCGTCAGCAACAAGAAGTACAAAAGCCTGCAGGAGGACTACAAGACCCTCTACGGCCAGTACAGTCAGGCAAAACTCGACCTCACCGAATGCACAACCAACGGCAAGAACCTGCAGAATATGCTCGACGATGCCCGCGAACGCAACCAGGCGCTCCAGGCTTCGCTCGACGAGAGCCTCCGTCAGGGCACTCAGGGCAGCGTGAACATAGCCAAACTCGTCGACGAAATCAACGCCTCAAACAAATACATCAAGCAGCTCGTCGACGCAAAGTCGAAGAGCGACTCGCTCAATATGGTGCTCACCAACAATCTTACCCGCTCGCTCAGCCGCGACGAACTCCGCGATGTCGACATCAAGGTGCTCAAGGGCGTTGTCTACATTTCGCTCGCCGACAATATGCTCTTCAAATCCGGCAGCTATGAAATCAGCGACCGTGCCATGGAAACCCTCTCGAAAATCGCGAAAATCATCAAAGATTACCGCGACTACGACGTACTCGTGGAAGGCAACACCGACAATGTACCTATTTCCCGCCCCAACATCCGCAACAACTGGGATCTCTCCAACCTCCGCGCATCATCGGTTGTGCAGGTTCTCCAGAACGATTTCGGCGTGAATCCGCAACGGCTCACCGCAGCCGGCCGCGGCGAGTATAACCCCATCGCCGACAACGACACCGACCTCGGCCGCGAGCGTAACCGCCGCACCGAAATCATCATCACGCCCAAACTCGACCAGTTCCTCGACCTCATCGACCAGGCTCCCGAGGATTCCGACAACAACAAGTAAATTTTTTTACCGCTATAGCAGAAGACTGCCCGCTCCATCGCAGGCAGTCTTCTTTTTTTCTATATTTTACTTTTATTTTCCACTTTTTCGACCGAAATATTTGGCGGGATGAGAATTTCTTCATAGCTTTGCGCTAACAATTTTGTTAAACACAATTGTTTATTCATGTTTTTGGCATTTTATTTATGGAAACGAACCAGAAAGAAACCGGGCAAACTACTGAAAATAAAATCCTTGCCGCTGCTGAGGAAGAATTCTTCCTGAAAGGCTACGCCGGAGCGCGAACCATGGCGATTGCCGAGAGAGCAGGCGTCACCCATGCCATGCTCCACTACTATTTCCGCACGAAAGAGCATCTTTTCGACCGGATCATCGAAAACAAAATCGGGACTATCCGCGATATAATGCTTACGTCGGTCGACGACGCTTCGGTGCCCCTTTTTGCCAAAATCGAAACTGCAGTCAGCCGCCATATCGACTTTCTCGCCGCTAATCCGGGACTGCCCAAGTTTATGGTCTACGAAGTGTTCGGCAACCCCGAACGGCTCTCTGCCGTCACCGACAAGATAGCCCGCGCCGCACCCAGGGCCGTAAATTCACTCCAGAGGCAGATTGACGAATGCGCAGCTAAAGGACTATGCCGTCGGGTCGACGCCTCAATGCTTGTGCTCGACATCGTATCTCTCAATATGTTCTCATTCATAGCCGGCCCGGTAGTGAACATACTGTTAGGCGGAGGACTTGATGACATGACTGCATTCGTTGAAAGACGTAAAAAAGAGAATATCGAAACCATCATGCGGAAACTCAAGCCATGAAAAAGATTTTATTTGCCCTGACGGTCATTTTCGTTTCAGCGATTCAGGGCACCTCACAGATAACATTGGATTACTGCCTTGACCGAGCCAGTGAAAACTATCCGCTTATAAAAAAGTACAATCTCGTTGAGCAGACAGCCGACATTCAGCTCTCCGACATAAACCGGGGCTGGTTGCCGCGTATCGGCGTCTACACACAGGCAACGGTACAAAACGTTGTGCCGGAATTCCCCGATATGTTACGCGACGTACTGCAGCATGCCGGCGCCGAAATCCGCGGACTCGGACATATACAATATAAGGCAGGGGTCGACATTTCGCAGACCATCTGGGACGGAGGCTCGTCGAAAGCATCCCGTCAGATCGAGCGCGCAGCAGCCGCCGAATCGAAGGCGGCGCTCGACGTTGAGATGTATGCCCTCCGCGAAAAAGTGATAAACCTCTTTTTCGGCGTGCTGCTGATCGACCGGCAGATCGCACAGACTGAAAACAACATCAGCCTGCTCCGCGCCAACCTTAAACTGATGGAATCGATGCTGAAAGGCGGAGTTGCAATGCAGAGCGACGTCGACATGGTCGAGGCACAGCTTCTTACAGCATCCCAGCAGCTTACCGCAGCCCGGAGTTCCAGTCTGAACTACCGCAAGCTTCTTTCGCTCTACATAGGGGAAAACATCGAAGGGAAAACTTTCGAAAAACCGGCTGCCGCCATCCCTTCCGACCTTAAATCCGACCGTCCGGAACTTACTCTTTTCGATGCGCGCCGCCTGCTCACAGCCGCCCGCAATTCAGCCGTCGAAGCCTCCGTCAGACCCCGCATCGGACTGTTTGCCCAGGCTTATTACGGGTATCCCGGCATTAACTATTTCGAGAGCATGATGAACCGCAATCTTTCGTTCAACGTGGTTGGCGGAATAAAGGTCTCTTGGAACCTCGACTCCTTCTACACCCGTAAAAATTCACGCCGTCGCCTCGATCTTTCCGAAGAAAGCACCGAAACGGACCGCGAAGTTTTCCTGTTCAACACAGCGCTCCAGACCAGTTCGCAGTCCGAAGCCATCGACCGCCTCAAAAAGGTGATGCTCGACGATGAAAAGATTGTAAGCCTCCGCGCGGCCGTGCGCCGCGCAGCCGAATCGCAGCTCGAAAACGGAGTAATCGACGCCACGGCCCTCCTCGCAAAGATTACCGACGAAAATCAGGCGCGACTCACCGCCAGTTACCACGAGATAGAACTTCTGCAAAACATTTATCAACTCAAACATACCCTGAACCGATGAAATCCATATATCTTGCAGCTCTGGCAGCGACAGCGCTCACAGCCTGCAATTCAGCTCCCGGCTACGACGCCACAGGCATTTTCGAGGCTACGACCGTTACGGTTTCGGCCGAGACTACCGGAAAAATCCTTTCGTTTGACATTTCGGAAGGCGACACCATTATTGCCGGCACACCGGTGGCAGTCATCGACACCGCCATGCTCGCACTTCAGCGGAAACAGATAATGAGCCAGCAGAATTCCGCGGAGGCAGCCTCGCCCGACATCGCCGCGCAGGTTTCGTCGCTCCGCTCGCAGATCGAGCACCAGAAGAGAGAGTGCGAGCGTCAGCGCCGCCTCCTTGCCGACGGCGCCACCACTCAGCAGCGTTCCGACGACGCCGACGCCCGGCTGCGCACACTCCGCGCGCAGCTCGAGGCCCAGCTCTCGACCCTCGGAAAGAGCCGCAGTTCCATTTCCGACAACGCCGCTTCCCTGCAGTATCAGCGCGAACAGATCGACGAACAGATAGCTAAAAGCGTCATCCGCTCTCCCCTTTCCGGAACGGTTCTTACAAAATACGCCGAACCGGGAGAATTTGCCGTTCCCGGCAAACCGCTTTTTAAGAGCGCCAACCTCAGCGATATCTATCTGCGGAGCTATTTCACAGCTTCGCAACTCGCCGACATCCGGCTGGGCCAGCAGGTTACGGTAATCGCCGACTTCGGCGGCAACGAACAGTACGAATATCCCGGCAAAATCATCTGGATAGCTCAGGAGAGTGAGTTCACGCCAAAGTCTATCCAGACCCGCGACTCCCGCGCCAATCTGGTTTATGCCGTCAAGATAGCCGTTGAAAACGACGGGCGACTGAAACTTGGCCAATACGGAGAGGTAAGATTATGACTGCCGCCATCGAAATCAGAGACCTCACTAAGAGATATGGCAACATCACGGCACTTGACTCCGTAAGCCTTCGCGTGGAGTGCGGCGAGATGTTCGGCCTCATCGGGCCCGACGGAGCCGGCAAAAGCACACTCTACCGGATTCTCGCCACCCTCCTCTCGCCCGATTCGGGCAGCGTAAAGGCGCTCGGACTCGACTTTGCGAAGGATTTCCGCAAGTTGCGCAGGCTGATCGGCTACATGCCCGAGCGGTTCTCCCTCTATCAGGATATGACCGTGATGGAAAACCTCAGATTCTTTGCCTCGCTCTTCGGAGTGAGTATTAAGGAGAACTACCAGCTGATTGCCCCGGTTTTCAGTCAGTTAGAAAAGTTTCCCGACCGTATGGCCGGCAAACTTTCCGGCGGAATGAAACAGAAACTCGCATTGAGCTGCGCTCTTATCCACCGTCCCCGCCTCCTTCTGCTCGACGAACCCACCACCGGCGTCGACGCAGTATCGCGCAGCGAATTCTGGGATATGCTCGCCACTCTGCACAGTCAGGGAATCACCATTCTCGTGTCGACCTCATATATGGATGAGGCCACCCGCTGCGGACGTATCGCCATAATGGACCGAGGCAAGATTCTCGAGACCGGAACTCCCGCCGGACTCGTGGCGGGACTGGGAGAGAATCTCTACAATGCCACGGCACCCGACATGTTCGCGCTGCTGTCGGCACTGCGGAATATGCCCGAAGTAACCGACTGCTACACGTTCGGCGCAACGCTCCACGCTGTCTGCGACGACTCTTTCAGCGCCGAGGACGCCACGGCACGACTCGCCGCCGAAGGTATGGATGGAGTGAGAATCTACCCCGCCACCGGCAACATTGAAGATCTTTTCATAAAACTTTCCCGAAATGAAAACCGGCAGTAACCATGCAATAGATGTAAGAGAACTGACGAAAAAGTTCGGCAGTTTCACGGCGGTCGATCATATTTCGTTCTCCGTAGGCCGGGGTGAGATATTCGGTTTTCTCGGAGCCAACGGCGCCGGAAAGACCACGGCGATGCGTATGCTCTGCGGGCTGAGCCGCCCCACCTCCGGTTCCGGCACCGTGGCGGGCTGCGACATAATCACCCAGACCGAATGGATAAAGAACCGGATCGGCTACATGAGCCAGAAGTTTTCACTTTACGAACTGCTGACGGTGGAGGAGAACCTCCGTCTTTTCGCCACAGTCTACGGGATGCCCCACAACAAGTTCCGTAAGGAATCCGCACGCATATTCGCGATGCTCGACATGGAAAGTCTGCGACGCACTCTCGTAAGGGATATTCCTGTAGGCTGGAAGCAGAAACTCGCGTTCGCCTCGGCCACGATACATAACCCTGAAATAGTGTTTCTCGACGAACCGACAGGCGGTGTCGACCCGGTGACCCGCCGCAGGTTCTGGGAACTGATTTACCATGCATCGTCCGAAGGTATGACCGTATTCGTCACCACCCACTACCTCGACGAGGCGGAATACTGCAACCGCGTGTCGATCATGGTCGACGGCCGCATAGCCGCACTCGACACTCCCGCTGCTCTTAAACAGGAATACGGCGTTGCCACGATGGACGATGTTTTCAGGAGAGTGGCTGAAAATGCACTTAGAACCGACTGACAGTCATGAGCATTCTTGTTTCTATAATAAAAAAGGAGGCATTCCATATCGTACGCGACCGGCGTACCATGGTAATTACTCTCGTGATGCCCCTCGTGCTACTGCTTCTGTTCGGATTTGCCATATCAACGGAGGTAAACGACGTCAGAGTGGTGGCAGTGGTCGACAGTCACACGCCAGCCACGCGCGAATTGGCCGAAAAAATGCGCGCCGGCGAATATTTCACCTTTCTGGGTTATGCAGCGGAGCGCGATGCTGACCGCATGCTGCGTCTGGGCGAAACCGACGCCGTAATCTACCTGCGCTCCGACGCGGGCCGTCTTTCGGCCCATATCGTTGTCGACGCCTCCAACCCGACGATGGGTCAGTCGGCCGCAGGCTACCTGCGCAGCCTCGTAGCAGGCGGCGACACATCCCCCGTGCTCACCGAGATAATGTATAATCCGCAACTCAAGAGCGCCTACAATTTCGTACCGGGCATAATGGGCATGATTTTCATACTGATCTGCGCAATCATGACCTCGGTGTCGATAGTCAGCGAAAAGGAGAACGGCACACTCGATCTCCTCACCGTCTCTCCGGTCAGGCCCTCCACTGTAATCTTCGGCAAGCTGATACCTTATTTCGGTCTGTCGTGCGTCATCCTCACGATTATGGTTCTGATAGCCTACACCGTTCTCGGGCTGCCTGTTTCCCCGACCATATTCAGCGTAATACTCGTGTCGCTGCTGTATGTTGTCCTGTCATTGTCAATCGGACTGCTTGTATCCACACTGGTCGACAGCCAAATAGCGGCTCTTATAGTGTCGGCAGCCATTTTCATGCTGCCGGTGATCATGCTCTCGGGAATGATATTTCCTATTGAAAACATGCCTCAGGTGCTTCAGTGGATTTCCGCCCTGGTGCCTGCGAGATGGTACACCGCCGCAATGCGCAAGCTTATGATACAGGAGCTGCCGTTCGGCTACATTCTCAAGGAATTCATTATTCTTACCGTCATGACAGCTATACTTCTTATACTGTCGGTAAGAAAGTTCAACGCAAAACACTGACCGCCGATGAAATTCAGAAACAATATCAGAATACTCGCCGCACTCCTGCGGAAGGAAGTGAATCTGCTCCGGCGCAATCCCATCATTCCGAAAATAATAATAGTGATGCCCGTGATGGTAATGCTTGTTCTTCCGCTGGTGGCGACTCTCGACGTGAAAAACGTCGGTGTGGCAGTGGTCGACAACGACCGCAGTCAGCTCTCAAGGCGAGTAACCGCCGACATGGACGCTACGGAGGAACTGGTGATTACCGGCGTATATTCCACTCATTCCGAGGCGGTGCGTGAGGTGGAGAATGGCGGAACCGACGTTATTGTCACCTTCCCGCCCGACTGGTCGCGCACCATGTCGCAGCCCGACGTGGAGGCAAACGGAGTCAACGCCATAAAAGGAATGCTCGGAAGCCAGTACGTGGCCGGCTCCATATCCGCGAGCATCTCGCAGTGGGAGCGCGAAACGGGTATCACGACGCATGGAAGTGACCTCACCGCCTCCTACCGGTATAATCCGACGCTGAATTTCCGCAATTTCATGATTCCCGCCCTGATGGTGATACTCCTGATTATACTCTGCGGATTCGTGCCGGCCCTCAGCCTTGTGAGTGAAAAGGAATCGGGCACTATCGAGGCAATGAACGTAACTCCCGTCGGGCGTCTGACCTTCGTGCTGTCGAAACTAATACCCTTCTGGGTTGTCGGAATGATTGTGATAACCGTAGGAATGACGATAGGATGGCTCGTCTACGGGCTGAGACCTCTCGGCAACATCGGCGCCATCTACCTTGCATCCTTTCTCTTCAGCCTCGTGATGTCGGGCCTCGGAGTGACGATAGCCAACCGCTCGGCTACGATGCTTCAGAGCATTTTCATGATGTTTGCATTCGTGATGATATTCCAGCTGATGGGAGGTCTTTTCACCCCGATTTCATCCATGCCAGGCTGGGCGCAGGCAATCACCTATGCCGTACCGCCGCGCTATTTCAATGAAATAATGCGCTCCATTTACCTCAAAGGCGCCTCAGTTGCCGACTTATGGCCACAATTTCTCGCCCTCGCAGCCACCGCAGCCATAGTCTGCACCCTTGCCGCAGCCACCTACCGCAAGACCTCATAGTGTTTTCCTTCATTCCTTCCGGTTCTTTTTGTTTCGACATAAATGCCGTAATGTCCGGCCGGAGCGATGACCGATGGCTGCTGATGTCCGGATTTCGGTTCAGCGGCCCGTTGCGTCGGACGGGGAGATATCGTTTCAGCTTCCGCTTCGGTTTCCGCTTCGGCCATTTTCTCAGCGGTTTCCTTACGGCGCGCTGCGGCAGCGCGTGCGGTAGCCGAACGACGGATGGCGCGGTCGAGATCGGGGAGCAGGCGGTCGAAAATTACTTTCGCTTTTCTGCCCAGGCCTGTCAGTTTCCCCTCAGGCTTGAGGTAGTGGCGCACGGCGGTGACTACCTGCTTGAAGGTGAAAGGATCGATTTTGCATCCGGTCATTGAGTCGATTACGTCGGAGATGATAATACGGTAGGCGCGATCCGATACGCGGCAGGTTGTTTCGTTTTTAGTGTTTTTCATAATGTATGCTGTTAATTTGCTGCAAAGATAATACAGCATTCCACGGAAAACATTGCGATAATGTCGCTTTTTTCAAATCGGAGTAATTTTTTCGGACTGACGACCGGAAGAACGGTCGGAAAGGAGAGCGCCTTTTTCGTGAAAGTGCCGTATGAAAGTGCCGTATGAAGTGCCGTACGCATACCGGCCCCACATTACTGACAAAAATCTGCAAAATATCATGCATTATTGGTAACTTTGCGGCCAAATTTGATTTTTGACATTATGATACTACAATTCGGTGTTTTGTTTGCGTTTCTTGCAGCAGGCGAATTGCTGGTCAGATTCACCGGCATCCCTGTTCCTTCAAGCATTATCGGTATGGTGCTCTTGTGCGGCGCGCTCAAACTGGGCGTCGTAAAACTGAAATGGGTGGAAAAACTGTCCGGTTTCCTTGTGCATAATCTCGGCTTCTTCTTTGTGCCTGCCGGTATCGGTCTGATGAACTGTCTCGGACTTATTGCCGACCAATGGGTACCGATTGTCTGCGCAACCGTCATAAGCACAGTCATAATCATAGCTGTAACCGGTTGGGTTCATCAGCTCACACGCTCCGCTTCCGCCAAGCTGGCTCATAAAATTGCAAAGGAGGCCGAATAATGGATTTTCTGCAAAACAAGTTTTTTCTCATAGCCCTCACTTTCGGCTTCTATCTTCTGGCACAGTTCCTTCAGCGGCGCACCGGCATCAAGTTGCTCAATCCTATTCTTATTGCCATTGCCGCAATGATTTCTTTTCTGCTGCTATGCGATATTGACTACGACACTTACAGGCAGGGTGGCGATTACATCGACTTCTGGCTCAAGCCTGCGGTGGTGGCGCTCGGCGTTCCTCTCTACAAACAACTCTCGACAATAAAACGGCAGCTTCTTCCGCTTCTGCTGTCTGAACTTGCCGGATGCGTGGCAGGTATAGTGAGCGTAGTGCTTCTTGCCGAGATGTTCGGCGCCACACGCGAGGTAGTCATCTCTCTCGCTCCCAAGGCTGTCACCACGCCCATAGCCATGGAAATATCAAGTGCCATGGGTGGTATAGCGCCTCTGACGGCTGCGGTGGTCGTGGCTACCGGAATTTTTGGAGGCATGACCGGTTTCAGAATAGTAAGGATGAGCCACATCCATTCGCCCATTGCGGAAGGGTTGTCGATCGGCACGGCAGCTCATGCAGTGGGCACCTCCGCAGCCATGGAACGCAGCGAGCGCTACGGTGCTTTTTCGTCTATCGGTCTGACTCTCAACGGCCTGTTCACCGCCCTCCTCGCCCCCATGATTCTGGATCTGCTCGGATATTCCGTGTAAAAAAAATGGATTTTACCGTAAAATCAGTCTGATGCCGCTGTTCTGATTTCCTTTGGAGAGCAGGCGTACTTGCGCCGGAACAGACGGTTGAAGTACGTTATGTTCTGAAAACCGCACGATATGGCGATCTCGGCGATGCCGTAGTCTGTGCGCAGCAACTTGTCTCTCGCCCTTTCAAGTCTGATGTCGTTTAGATACCCGGAAAAGGTCTTTCCGGCGTTATGACGCATAAACGTGCAGAATGCCGACTTGTTCATCCCCACGTGGCGGCTCATTTCGTCGAGCGTAAGCTGACGGGCATAATTGCAGTCGCAGTATACCCTTACCTTTTCCATGCGTCGCTCGGTTCTGGTAAGTGAGCTGTTCCTTCCGGTGAACATGCCGTGTGAGACATCAGATATGGCTATAATCAGCCTGAGCATCGTCGGCAACCGCTTTTCGGAGGTTTTTCCACGCATCTCTTCCAGCAACCGCAACACTGTCAGGTTCTGTTCTCCGCGATAAGCCACCGCGTGCTCAAGCGACTCAATACGCCCGACTGAGGATGCAATCTCAGGAAATATATCTTTCATCCCTGCCAACAGTGACGGACTGAAAAACACCGAAATATTAGAGATGTTTCCGCTTGCATCAGTCACCGCCGGGTCGAACCGCCATACGTGCGGAACGTCCGGGGGAATCAACACGATGTCGCTCTGAGTGAAAGGCGCCGTAAAATCGCCGACCGTCCTTGTCCCCGCGCCGCACACCACGTAAGACAGTTCCCATTGCGAATGAGAGTGAACACCAATCTGCTTCTGCGGAGGTATGCAGACATCGTCGAATATAAACGCACATTTCTCCATAATGCAAATATAGTTCAATTTTTTAAAAATTCCGGTAAATGGAGTAAACTTATTTTCGCTAACTTTGCAGCCTGAAACCAGACAAAAGAAATATGGCAACTGAAGCAATTCCTCTTTCCTCCAAACCGAGATTCGAGATCCTCGACGGACTCCGTGGCGTGGCAGCCATGATAGTAGTGGCGTTCCACCTGTTTGAGACCTATTCCGCCGGACCGAGCCACCAGATTCTCAACCACGGCTATCTCGCCGTTGACTTCTTCTTCGTACTCTCCGGTTTCGTGATAGGCTACGCCTACGACGACCGCTGGAACCGCATGTCGACATGGGATTTCTTCAAGCGGCGCCTCATCCGTCTGCAGCCGATGGTGATTCTCGGCACACTCATCGGAGCCTTCTGGTTTTATTTCAGCGCTGCTCCCGCCTTCGGACTGGTTATGCAGACCCCCTGGTGGAAACTACTGCTTATCATGATTCTGGGATGCCTGATGTTTCCGACTCCCCCCTCGATGGACATTCGCGGCTGGCAGGAGATCAACTCGCTCAACGGCGCGCAGTGGTCGCTGCTCTGGGAGTATATAGCCAATATATTCTACGCCCTCTTCGTGCGCCGGTTCAACACGGCTGTTCTTGCCATATTCGTCTTCCTTTCGGCGTTCCTCACCATCGACCTCGCCATGAATATTGACGCCACCGGACTTCTTGCCGTCAGAGAATATGCGAAATACACCGTAATCGGCGGATTCGGCCTGACCCCCGACCAGATTTACATCGGCGTATGCCGGTTGCTTTACCCATTCTTCGGCGGACTGCTTCTCTATCGGCTGAGCAAATGGCGCATAAATCTGAAACGCGGGGCAATGACCTGGTGCTCGCTGGCGGTGGCTGTTACCCTTGTGGTGCCCCACATAGGAGGCGAGACCAACCCGTGGATCAACGGTCTTTACTGTGCAGTGGTGATTCTGCTGGTCTATCCCGCCATCGTAGCAGCCGGAGCGGGAAGTCCGCTCACCGGAAAGAAAACCATCGCAATCTGTAAATTTTTCGGCATGATCTCATATCCGCTCTACATCACCCACTACCCCATGATTTACGTGCAGATGAACTGGGCGGCCCAGCATGCCGACGCACCCCTCGGTACCCACATCTGGGTGGCGGTCAGCATCTTCATCGCGTCAATCGCCGTGGCCTACGCCAGTGTGAAAGTCTACGACCTCCCCATCCGCGCGTGGCTCTCGGAGAAATTCATCTACCGTAAAAAGGAATCATGAATATAAGCCACATAGCTCTCCGGACCGACAACATCGAGTTGCTGAAAGATTTTTACTGCCTTTCCAGCATTATATAAAGTAATCATAGTAACGAGATTGCATTCTACGGGCTTGCATATAATTCTTTAAATCACGACAAAGACAATGAAATCGAGCAATAAATCGCGCCATCTTGTCGCGATTATTTAAGGAATTTTGCTAAATTTGTCGCGATTGACAATATTGTTATGACCACAGAAATCGAAATACTACAATTCTTACACTATAATCCGCTCTCAAAACGGACTGATATCCTACCTTCCTTATCTAAGCCGATAAGCGACAGAACCCTTATGCGAATGCTTTCAGATGCAACCGTAAAGGGGCGTATCGAGGTTGTCGGTCGCGGACCCGCTACTCGCTATAAGCTCACTCCACAGGCACATGTAACAATGGAACTGAATCTTGACACATATTTCGACAAGGATATAGATGAGCGACGGGTGCAAGAATCATTCAATCTTGAGCTTATCAATGAAATTCTTCCCAAGGTGGATTTATTCACCGATGAGGAGCTACAACGTCTTGATGAGGCGCAGGCGATATTCCGTAAGCATCTTTCGGAGATGTCCGAGTTAGAATATCGCAAAGAGATGGAACGTCTTGGAATTGATTTGTCATGGAAATCTTCGCAAATAGAGGGTAATACTTATTCTTTATTAGAGACAGAAAGATTGCTGAGAGAGAAGCAGACAGCAAGCGGAAAGACAAAAGAGGAAGCCGTGATGCTCCTCAACCATAAAGATGCACTCGACTTCATCCTTGATGTTCCCGATTATTTGAAAAATCTGACAGTTGCACGTATCGAGGAAATTCATGCGTTGCTTACAAAAGAGTTAGGGGTTGAGAGAAACATAAGGCACCGACGTGTCGGCATTACCGGAACAAACTACACTCCGCTCGACAATGAATTCCAAATCCGTGAGGCTCTTGAAGATACCGTACGTCTCATCAACGGAAAGAACAATATCTTCGAGAAAGCCCTACTCGCACTTGTTTTACTCAGCTATATTCAGGCTTTCACCGACGGCAACAAGCGCACCGCCAGAATAGTGAGCAACGGTATCCTCATCGCCAACGGCTACTGCCCCATTTCATTCCGCACTGTAGATTCGATTGACTACAAAAAGGCCATGCTGATGTTCTATGAACAGAACAATATCTCCGCTTTCAAGCGCATATTCATCGACCAATTCCTCTTCGCTGTTAAAACTTATTTCTAAAGTCTATAATTAAAATATTTTCATCGTATATTATATTTTAATGCCTCAGTTGTGCAGGATATAGCTGTAGACTAAGTAATCAGCAGATATAAAACAGATGCTTTGAGATGGAGAATATCACAAAGCATCTGTTTTTTTAAAGACATCCGGCAGCATTGTTTTTCCCCTCGCATCTTTGGTTCTTCCACGTTAAAAACCTTGTAAAAATTTGCCGCTCGTTTTGGTCGTTTCAGAAATAATGCCGAAATTTGCACTAAACTTATAGCCAACTGTCAATCAGTTTCTTTTTACTAAGGTAAATTACAAATTTATAATAAATTACACGCAAATAATGAAAAAAAGCGCCTTGCAGAAAGCCCGTGCGGCTTATCGTCCGAAACTCCCGATCGTTCTGACCGGTGCGGTTAAGGCAGTGGAAGGTCAGCCCACACAGTCGGTGGCAGACCAGGATGCAATCAGAAATCTGTTCCCCAACACCTACGGTCTTCCCGAACTCCGCTTTGAGAAGAACACCAACCCCGGCGCCTCAAAAGCTATCAACGTCGGAGTGATTCTTTCAGGCGGACAGGCTCCCGGCGGTCACAACGTGATTTCGGGCCTCTTCGACGGCATAAAGAAAGTGAACCGCAACAGCCGCCTCTTCGGCTTCCTCATGGGCCCCGGCGGTCTCGTTGAGCACCGCTACATGGAACTCACTTCTGAAATCATCGACGAATACCGCAACACCGGCGGTTTCGACATCATCGGCTCGGGCCGTACCAAACTCGAAACAAAGGATCAGTTCGACAAGGGTCTTGAAATCCTCAAGGAACTCGACATCAAGGCGCTCGTAATAATCGGCGGCGACGACTCCAACACCAACGCCGCAGTGCTCGCCGAATACTACAAATCGATCAACGCAGGCGTTCAGGTTATCGGCTGCCCCAAGACAATCGACGGTGACCTCAAGAACGATGTAATCGAGACTTCGTTCGGCTTCGACACCGCCACCAAAGTCTACTCCGAGGTTATCGGCAACATACAGCGCGACTGCAACTCTTCGAAAAAATACTGGCACTTCATCAAACTCATGGGCCGCTCGGCATCGCACATCGCCCTCGAGTGCGCACTCCAGTGCCAGCCCAACATCTGCATAATCTCCGAAGAGGTCGAGGCTAAGAACATGACTCTTCAGCAGGTTGTGAACGACATCGCCGATGTAGTGGCAAAACGCGCAGCCAACGGCAACAACTTCGGCAGCGTGCTCATTCCCGAAGGTCTCATCGAGTTCATTCCCGCCGTCAAGGCTCTTATCGCCGAACTCAACGATATTCTCGCAAAGAACGCCGAGGAATTCTCCCGCCTCTCCACCGAGGAGGAGCAGCGCCAGTTCGTACTCTCCAATCTCTGCGCAGCAAATGCCGAAACTTACGCATCGCTTCCCGCAGGTGTGGCCCGTCAGCTCACTCTCGACCGCGACCCCCACGGCAACGTGCAGGTTTCGCTCATCGAGACAGAAAAGCTGCTCAGCGCCATGGTTGCAAAGCGTCTTGAAGATATGCGTGCCGAAGGCAAATACAACGGCAAGTTCACCGCCATGCACCACTTCTTCGGTTACGAAGGCCGCTGCGCCGATCCGTCGAACTTCGACGCCGACTACTGCTACGGCCTCGGCTACAATGCCGCATGCCTCATCAATGCCGGCGTAACCGGATATATGTCGTCGCTCCGCAACCTCACCAAACCTTCCGTTCAGTGGATTGCCGGCGGTATACCCATCACCATGATGATGAACATGGAACGCCGCAACGGCGAGATGAAGCCCGTAATCCAAAAGGCTCTCGTCAAACTCGACGGCGCACCTTTCCAGAAATTCGCCTCTCAGCGCGACGACTGGTCGTTCAACACCTGCTACACCTATCCCGGTCCCATCCAGTACTTCGGTGCTCCCGAGGTATGCGACCAGCCCTCGATGACTCTCAAATACGAGCATCAGGGCAAGTAAGGTAAAGATATATCAACCAACTTCCAGCTTGCATGAATCCCCGTCGGCGGCAATTCCGCCTCCGACGGGGATTCATTATTCTGATACAATAATAAGGATTATTTCCAGCCGCGTGTTAAGAAATCGAGAACCGAAGGAAGCGTCTGCTTCCAGTAGTTCCACGAATGATTGCCCTCCGAAGTGCGGAACACGTGGGAGATTCCGCGGTCGGCGAGAGCACGCGAAAGAGCATTGTTCTCTTCTATAAAAAAATCGCTGTCGCCGCAGGTTATTATAATGTCGGTCTTACCCGGTTCGATACTGTCTGCGAGACTTATCACCGAGTGCGCCTTCCAGCGTGCGGGATCCGAAGCATACGGACCGAGACGGCGCGACATCTTCCAGCGCTTATGAAAACGCTTTGGAGTAATGTCGACTCCCCCGCTCATCGACCCGGTGCGACTCCAGATATCGGGGTGACGGATGGCGAGCCAGAGAGCGCCGTGGCCGCCCATGCTCAGACCGGCGATCGCACGGTGAGAGGCATCGGCCTCAGTCCGATAGAGGCGGTCAATCTCAGGCACGAGTGTCTCCGTGATGAAACTCTCCATCTGCATCGACTTGTCGACCGGGCTGTCCCAGTACCAGCTGTCGCGTCCGTCGGGACAAACGAAAATAACTCCATAGGCAGTAGCCAGACTGTCGAGGCTGTTATGAAAGGCGTAATCCGTGTGGTTTCCCGAATAGCCGTTGAGGAGATATACCACGGGATACCCGGCGGTATCGGAAGGATTCAGATACGATGCGGGAAGCGCCACCGTCACTTTTACCGGGGAAGGTTTGACCAAATCAGTGGCAATTGCTATTGTATCGGTCTGTCGGACGGCAAAAGCCGCCGTGACGGTGAGTATAAGCAGCAGGAGGCAGGCAAGTCGTTTCATTTTTTAAGGAGTATTTTCCCGCAAAATTAAAAAAAGGGATGCACAATGAACAGATTTCAGCGTTAAAATTGTTACATTTGCGATAAGAATACGAGATTATGGATTTTAAAACGTTTTTCAGCCGGCTCTCAGACCAGACAAAGCACTTGTGGCAGTACTGTTCGGAGGGTGTGTGGGAAGACACTCGGTCGAACTGGAAAATCAACACGATAAAAACGCTGAACCTCACGGTGAGATCGTTTCTCAACAGTGACCTTCAGAGCAATTCATGCGCCATGACCTACCGCACGCTTCTTGCGATAGTTCCGGCACTCGCCCTGCTGTTTGCCATCGGAAGAGGATTCGGATTCCAGAATCTTCTGCAGGACGAGCTGTTCAAATACTTCCCGTCGCAGCATACGGCACTCCAGGCGGCGCTGAATTTCGTGGACTCATACCTTGCCCAGGCCTCGGAAGGAATCTTCGTGGGAGTCGGCATAGTTTTCCTTTTGTGGACCCTTATCTCGCTGCTGATGAACGTGGAAGACGCCTTCAACGCCGTATGGGGCGTGACGAGCGGCAGATCTATCTGGCGCAAAATCACCGACTACACCGCCATCCTCATCATACTTCCCATAATGATGATCTGCTCGGGAGGCATTTCGATTCTGATGTCGAGCACGCTGCAGAAATTTTTCGACCTCGAGTTCCTCACTCCCGTGCTTACGGTTGTGCTCGACTGCGCGTCGTATCTGTTCTCATGCCTCTTCTTCACGGGCGCCTACATGCTTATCCCCAACACCCGGGTAAAGTTCTCGAATGCCATCGTGGCCGGATGTCTGGCCGGTATATCGTTTCAGTTCCTGCAGTGGCTCTTCGTGTCGGGTCAGATGTATGTGGCGAAATACAACGCCATCTACGGCAGCTTCTCATTCCTCCCTCTGTTGCTGATATGGCTTCAGCTTACCTGGCTCATCACCCTCACCGGCGCGCTCGTATGCAGTTCGGCGCAGAACATCTTCCGTTTCAGCTTTGAGAAACAGATCAAAAGCATATCGCCCGACTACCGCTGCCGCGTTTGTCTGGCGGTAATGACAATAATCGTAAAACGATTCAACTCCAACTTGGAACCGGTAACCACCGGCGATATTTCCGAACGCTCAGGCATTCCACCCACTCTCGTTGACAGCGTGATCCGGAAACTCCTTAAAACCGGCCTGATAGCAAGAATTGCCACAGATAATAAAAATCAGCCGTCGCCGCTGGTGCCGACGCATACCCCCGACACCTATACGGTGGCATACGTAATCCTGGCGCTGCAAAAAAACGGATTCTCAGACTTCATCCCCGGCTTCAGCACGCAGTTCGCTCCGATCGACAGAATTATAGACAACATTAACACCAGACTCGGTGACGGGGATGGGAACATTCCTCTCACCGAAATCGACATCAAAATTTAAAATATGAAAGATCCTATCGCAACCAAAGCTGCTCCCGCAGCCATCGGCCCCTACAGTCAGGGTATCAAATGCGGCCCCCTCCGCTTTATCTCCGGCCAGATACCTGTAAATCCCGAAACCGGCTCCATTCCGGAAGGTATCAAGGCCCAGACAGCCCAGTCAATCGCCAACATCAAGGCTATTCTCAAGGAAACCGGCATGACGCTCGGCAATGTTGTGAAAACCACCGTATTCCTTGCCGACATGAGCCTTTTCGGCGACATGAACGAAGTTTACGGTCAGGAATTCTCCGAACCCTATCCCGCTCGTTCAGCCGTAGCAGTAAAGGAACTGCCCAAGCAGGTGCTTGTTGAAATCGAGGTGATCGCCGCCGAATAAGTTAACCGCTCAGACACAACGACAGAGGCATCAGCGCTTTTAAACTGATGCCTCTGCTGTTATCTGAATTTTAGCATAAGTATTCTTACCGGAGGAGAATCCGGCGGTATCCGGCGCCGGATATTTTCGAGAGATTCCGGAAAATTGTAAGGGTCGAGTCTGCAATCCTCCTCCCGGAGCAGACAATCACCCGGCAGAGCCACTATGACGCCGTTGAGCGCCTCGGTTGCCGGGGTCTCCATAGTGAACGGATGAAAAACAAGCCCGGAAGGACAGGCGTCGTCCCATTCCGCCACGACGTTGCGCAATACCTTGCCCGAGGCCACGGCGGCATGGCAGTAAACTCTGCGGAGCATCAGCGGTGGCGGATAAGAGTTGAGGGATGGCGTGCGCGCATGGCCTTGTTGTTGTCCTTATTGCGGGTGCGCACGAGTGAAATCGAATCGAGAAACGCCACTTCGCCCGGCGCGGGCGAGTAGCGCAGCGAGCCGTAGATATTGATGCCAGACTTGACCGAATCCAGCACAATTTCCAGACTGTGCATGCCATCGCCGCTGAATGAAGCCGAAGAATATTCGGTGGTTCCGTCGTTGTACTCCACGGCAATATCCATCGTCATGGGCGAACGGGTGTCGGCCATCTTCGCGTTAAGCGTAAATCGGTCGCCGCGCTCCCAGTTGCGGTCGGTGGTATGATGGAAACGTATTATGTCGCTTGCCATGTCGGTGGTGAAACGCTGGGTGCGCAATCCCTGCCAGATGTTGACCGAGTCGCCGTCCGCGCTGGTCGTCACGGCTAATTTCGTGCGCGCACCCGACTTCTCTGCTTCCGCTATCCGATCCTCGAGGATGGAAATGGTCTTGTCGTAGACCTCCATGTATTTGTCAATGTGATGTCCGTACCAGACCATCGACGTGTCGACCTGTTCGTCGGTCACACCGTGCCGCCGGTAAACCGATTGCTTCATCAACATCTTCATGGAGTCGGAACTGTAGACTCGGGAATTGTCCTCAACCACCGCCTCGCCTATATGAACGTCGGCCATAAGCTCCGCCATTTTGTCGGGCGCGATGACCTCGGAAGGCACTTGCCTGCAGGCCGTCATTCCCAACAGTAGCGAGGCCGCTACCGGAATCAGCGCCCGTAAAGAATCAGTCAGCATCGCCGTTGCCTTTCTCCCCGGAGGGATTATCGAGTTTGAGTTCCTCTTCCCGGAGCGCCGACGGGGTCTGGATGCAGCGGTGGTAGAAAATCACCAAGGTGATGATGCCCACTGAAATTGCAGCATCGGCGAAATTGAACACCGGCTGGAAAAACAGAAATTCTCTGCCGCCACAGAATGGCATCCAGTCGGGCCATACGAACGAGAAAAGCGGAAAATAGAGCATGTCGACCACCTTGCCGTGGAAAAGCGGAGCATAACCCCCTCCCTCCGGAAACAGCACGGCCACTTCCGGCGGAAAAGGATTGTTGAAAATCACACCGTAGAAAATACAGTCGAAAATATTGCCCGCCGCGCCCGCCGTGACGAGCGCCAGACAGACCATATAGCCGGTGGGAACCACCTTCAGACAACGTATTTTCAGTATATACCACACGAGCACCCCAACGGCAAGAATCCTGAACAGTGTCAGAAAAAGCTTGCTGCCGAGTTCCATTCCGAAAGCCATTCCGTTGTTCTCGATGAAAAACAGCTGGAACCAGGAGAAGATTCTAACATCCTCTCCAAGATAGAAGTGGGTTTTCACCCATATTTTGAGAATCTGGTCTATAAGAATGACGCAGACTATTATCAGAGCGGCGATCGTACCCTTTGAAAGTTTCATGTTTCGGAATGACGGTGACTGTTTTATGAGATGTGAACGGCAGCGCGGCGATTATTTTTTCTTCTGGGCGTTTTTGGCTTCCACGCTGCGTGTGGCGTGGGGCACGGCGCGCAGACGCTCCTTTGGAATGAGTTCGCCTGTCTCGCAGCAGATGCCGTAGGTCTTGTTTTCTATGCGCAGAAGAGCGTTCTGCAGGTGGGTTATGAACTTTAGCTGACGCTGTGCCTGCTGTCCGGCCTCCTCTTTCGAAAGGGTTGTGGCACCCTCTTCGAGCACTTTGAACGTAGGCGAGGTGTCGGCGATATCGTTGCCTTCCGAATTGGTGAGAACAGACTTCAGCGAGTCGTATTCACGCTGAGCCTTGGCAAGTTTTTCAAGAATGAGCTCCTTGAACTCCTGGAGTTCCTCGTCGGAGTATCTTTTCTTTTCGCTCATGGCAGTGTTTTTTATTAGGGTTAGAAAAGAACCGGGCGGCAACTGCGGGAAGCAGCCCCGCCCGGTATAACGTATTATTTATTCAACGTAATCATGACGTCAACGTTCACGTCGTCCATCGAAAGCGTCTCCACGTCAGCGCTGCCCTGGGGGAGCGCAGCCACGGTGAGCGACGACGCGAGCACCTGACGCGATATGTAGTCGGCGAAATCGCGGAGCGCTTCGTCAGTGTCGGCACCGGGAGCGAACACGAGCGAGATGCGGTCGGTTATGTCGTAGCCGCGGCTCTTTCGGATATTCTGGATACGGTTCACTATGTCGCGGGCAATGCCTTCGCGGCGCAGTCCGGGAGTGACGGTGACGTCGAGGGCTATCGTAAGCGAGCCGTCGTTAGCCACAAGCCAGCCGGGTATATCCTCGGAAATCACTTCGACGTCGGCGAGATCAACCACGGCAGGCGCACCGTTGACCTCGATGGTGAGCTGCCCTTCTTTTTCGAGACGCGCGATAGAGCTGTTGTCGAGATTTTTGAGCACTTCCGCCACGGCCTTCATGTTTTTGCCGTGCTTCGGCCCGAGCTTTTTGAAGTCCGGTTTCACGCGCTTCACGAGCACACCTTCGCCGGAGTCGACGATCTTCATCTCCTTTACATTGATCTCGCTCATCACGAGATCTTTCACCGCTTCAATAGCCTGGCGCTGGGCATCGTCGGCCACGGGAACCATAACGGTCTGCAGCGGCTGGCGCACCTTCAGGTTCACCTTGCGGCGCAGTGCGAGTGCCATCGAAGTGATTTCCTGCGCCATCTTCATGCGGTTTTCGAGAGCACTGTCTATCAGAGTTTCATCGGCGACAGGGAATTTCGCCAGATGAACCGAACCGTCGCCAAGGGTGAGATCACGGTAGAGCGCGTCGGCGTAGAACGGAGCGAACGGCGCTATGAGCAGTGAAATCGTGCGCAGGCAGGTGTAGAGCGTCTGATATGCGGCGAGTTTGTCGTCGGTCATGCCGCCGCCCCAGAAGCGCTTGCGGTTGAGGCGGACATACCAGTTCGAGAGATTGTCGTTTACGAAATCATTGATGGCACGTGCCGCGCGGGTGGGCTCGTAATCGTCGAGAGCAGTTGTCACATCTTTCACGAGAGTGTTGAGAAGCGACAGTATCCAGCGGTCTATTTCGGGGCGTTTCTCCACCGGAATCTGCGGTGCTGTCGGGTCGAAACCGTCGACATTGGCGTAGAGGGCGAAGAAACTGTAGGTATTATATATTGTGGAGAAGAGCTTGCGCGAGGTCTCCTGCACGCCCTTGAGATCGAACTTGAGGTTGTCCCAGGGCGACGAGTTTGCAATCATATACCAGCGCACGGGATCGGCGCCGAATTCGCCGATCGGATCGAATGGATTTATGGCATTTCCGAGACGTTTCGACATCTTGTTGCCATCCTTGTCGAGTACAAGGCCGTTGGAAACAACAGCCTTGTAGGCCACCGAGTCGAAAACCATACCGGCAATTGCGTGGAGAGTGAAGAACCAGCCGCGGGTCTGATCAACGCCTTCGGCTATGAAATCGGCGGGATAAACCTCACGCTTTTCAAAAGCGTCTTTGTTTTCAAATGGATAGTGGATCTGAGCGTATGGCATAGAACCGGAGTCGAACCACACGTCGATAAGGTCTTTCTCGCGACGCATAGGCTTACCTGAGGGCGACACGAGTATAATATCGTCGACATACGGGCGATGGAGGTCGATGCGCTCGTAATTCTCCTTATTGTATTCGCCGGGCACAAATCCGGCTTTCTTATAAGGATTCTCAGCCATGACGCCGGCTGCAACAGCCTTCTCGATTTCGGCATAGAGATGCTCGACGCTGTCGATTATCATCTCCTCAGAGCCGTCCTCCGTGCGCCAGATGGGGAGCGGGGTACCCCAGTAGCGGCTGCGCGAAAGGTTCCAGTCCTGCAGATTCTCGAGCCACTTGCCGAAACGGCCGGAGCCGGTGGAAGCCGGTTTCCACTTTATACCTTCATTAAGCTCCATGAGGCGCTCGCGCACGGCGGTGGTCTTTATGAACCAGCTGTCGAGCGGGTAGTAGAGCACCGGCTTGTCGGTACGCCAGCAGTGGGGATAGCTGTGGACGTGCTTTTCGATGCGGAACACTTTGTCGGCTGCCTTGAGATCCATGCAGATCTGCACGTCGAGAGTCTCGGCGTCGACAGGAATGGAATCGTCGTAAGCGTTCTTCACATATTTGCCTTCCCACGGACGGTATGCCTCGACATCAACACGTTCCTCCACGAATTTCGGGTCGAGGTCGGAAAGCAGATAGAACCGGCCTTTCAGGTCGACCATCGGGCGGATGTTGCCGTCGCGGTCAATGAGATGGAGCGGCGGGATGTTGTTCTGTTTCGACACCCGCTGGTCATCGGCACCGAATGTACCGGCAATATGCACGATGCCCGTACCGTCTTCGGTCGTGACATAGTCGCCCGGAATCACGCGGAAAGCGCCCTCGCCCGGATTTACCCACGGCAGAAGCTGTTCGTAGTGCATGCCGACGAATTCCGAACCCTTGTGCTCACCCACAACCTTATAGGGGACGAGCTTATCGCCTTTCTTATACTCGTCGAGTGCCAGATCAGCAGCCTTGGGATTGAAAATCGAACTGAAGAGCTCTTTAGCCACCACAACGGTAATCGGGTTGCCGCTGTAGGGGTTGTAGGTCTGTACGATGTTGTAGACTATGTTCGGACCCATGGCGAGCGCCGTGTTCGACGGCAGTGTCCACGGCGTGGTTGTCCATGCCAGTAAATAAGGCTTGCCCCACTGTGTGAACTCGGCGTTGATGGTGGCGAACTCAGGTTTGTCTTCTATAACAGCTGCAAACTCTGCTATGCAGGTGGTGTCTTTCACGTCGCGGTAGCATCCGGGCTGATTGAGCTCGTGGGAGCTCAGACCGGTTCCGGCAGCGGGAGAATAGGGCTGGATTGTATAGCCCTTGTAGAGGAAGCCCTTTTTATAGAGCTGCGCGAGAAGCCACCATACGGTTTCGATATAACGGTTGTCGTAGGTGATGTAAGCGTTGGGCATGTCGACCCAATAGCCCATCTGAGCGGTGAGTTCCTCCCACTCGCGTGTATATTTCATCACCTCGGCACGGCAGGCGGCGTTGTAGTCGTCGACCGAAATCTTCTTGCCGATGTCCTCCTTCGTGATACCGAGATTCTTCTCGACGCCCAGCTCCACGGGCAGTCCGTGGGTGTCCCAGCCGGCCTTGCGTTTCACCTGGAAGCCCTGCATGGTCTTATAGCGGCAGAATATATCTTTTATTGTACGCGCGAGCACGTGATGGATGCCCGGCTTGCCGTTGGCGGAAGGCGGCCCTTCGAAAAACACGAACGACGGGCAGCCCTCGCGCTCGGTCATGGTGCGTTCAAAAACGTTGTCGGCCTCCCATTTACCGCGCATCTCGCGGTTGATTTCCGGTAGATTGAGACCGTTGTATTCGTTGAATTTCTTGCTCATGATTACTTGAATTTCGAATATAATGACTGGAGTGCTTCCGTAAGACCGTCTCGGTTCTTACCGCCGGCCTGGGCGAATCCGGGCTGGCCGCCGCCGCCGCCCTGAATCATCTTCGCTGCCTCACGAACCATCTGGGAGGCGTTGAAGCCGTCGGCAACGAGGTCGTCGGTCAGTGCCACGGTGAGCAGCGGTTTGCCGGCTACATCGCAGGTAGCGGCGATAAACGCTGTTTTCTCAGGCGACTGTATGCGCGATTCGAAAGCTGCGCCCTTCACTACTTCGGGCACACGCACTCCGGAAAGAACCACCACCTTCACGCCGTTTATTACCTCCGCTTTGCCCACGAGGTCGGCCGACAGATTGCGGATTCTTTCCTTGAAGTATTCATCGGCCTTACGGCGGAGTTCGGCGTTCTCCTCTATCGAGCGGCGCAGAGCCTGAATCATGTCGGGAGTATTGTGGAGAAGTTCGCCCATCTCGTGCATGGTGTCGGCCATCTCGTTTATGGAGTTTTCCACGGCCTCGCCCGTAATAGCCTCGATTCGGCGGATTCCGGCGGCGATGCTGCTCTCGCTTATTATCTTTATCATACCGATGTTGCCGGTATTGGCTACGTGCGTACCGCCGCAGAGCTCAACCGAGTCGCCGTAGCGGATCACGCGCACCTCCTCGCCGTATTTTTCGCCGAAGAGAGCCATGGCGCCCATTTTCATCGCATCGGCTATCGGCACACAGCGGCGCTCGTCGAGCGGAATTGCCTCGCGCACGTGGCGGTTGGCGATTTTTTCAACCTTGCGAAGTTCCTCGGGGGTGACTTTCTGGAAGTGAGAGAAGTCGAAGCGCAGAATTCCGGGCGACACGAACGAGCCTTTCTGCTCCACATGAGTACCGAGCACTTCGCGCAGTGCTGCGTGAAGCAGGTGGGTGGCGGTGTGGTTGCACTCGGTGGCACGGCGGTTGGCCACGTTGATTGCGGCCTCGAAAGTCGCGGTCACGTCGGAGGGCAGTTTCTTTGTAAGGTGCACGCCCATACCGTTCTCGCGCTTGGTGTCGTAGATCTCAACCACCTCGTCGCCGTTGGTGAGTGTGCCGCTGTCGCCTACCTGACCGCCCATCTCGGCGTAGAAAGGTGTGGCGGAGAGCACTATCTGGTAGTATTCCTTATTTTTCTGCGAGACCTTGCGGTAGCGGAGAATCTGCGTGGGGCACGATGTCTCGTCGTAGCCTACGAACACAGGTTCGCCCTCGCGCACAACCACCCAGTCGCCGGTCTCAACGGCGGCGGCGTTGCGCGCACGGGTTTTCTGGGCCTCCATCTCGCGGTCGAAGCCCTCTTTGTCCATGGTCATGCCGTTTTCTTTCAGAATCAGCTCGGTCAGGTCGAGCGGAAAGCCGTAAGTGTCGTAGAGCACAAACGCCTCCTTGCCCGAAATTTCATTGCGGCCCTCCTTGCGGGCGGCGGCTATGGCGGAGTCGAGAATATCAATGCCCTTGTCGAGCGTACGCAGGAAAGAGTCTTCCTCCTCTTTTATCACCTTCATTATCAGCTCGCGCTGGCGCTCGATTTCGGGGTAAGCCTCGCCCATCGACTCGATGAGGGTATTGACGAGTTTATACATGAATGCCTCTTTCTGCTGAAGGAAAGTGTAGGCATAGCGCACGGCGCGGCGCAGGATGCGGCGGATTACGTAACCCGCCTTGGCGTTGCCCGGAAGCTGGGAGTCGGCTATCGAGAATGCGATGGTGCGGACGTGGTCTGCAATCACCCGCATAGCTATGTCAACCTTGGGGTCGTCGCCGTAGCGGCGCCCGGAAAGCTCGGAAATTTTGTCGATGAGCGGAGTGAACACGTCGGTGTCGTAGTTCGACTTCTTGCCCTGAAGCGCCATGCAGAGGCGCTCGAAGCCCATGCCGGTGTCGATAACCTTTGCGGGGAGCGGTTCGAGCGAGCCGTCGGCCTTGCGGTTGTACTGCATGAACACGAGGTTCCAGATTTCGATTACGAGAGGATTGTCGTGATTCACAAGCGAAGCGCCGTCAACTTTCGCGCGCTCCTCGTCGGAACGGAGGTCGATGTGGATTTCAGAGCAGGGGCCGCAGGGACCCGTGTCGCCCATTTCCCAGAAATTGTCGTGCTTGTTGCCGTTGATTATATGAGATTCCGGCAGATGCTTGGCCCAGATGGCAGCAGCCTCATTGTCGCGCTCCAGACCCTCTTCCGGAGAGCCCTCGAAAACTGTCGCATAAAGGCGTGCGGGGTCGAGCTTGAGCACGTCGACCAGATATTCCCACGCCCAGTCTATAGCTTCCTGCTTGAAATAGTCGCCGAACGACCAGTTGCCGAGCATCTCGAACATTGTGTGGTGATAGGTGTCCATTCCCACCTCCTCGAGGTCGTTGTGCTTGCCCGACACGCGCAGACACTTCTGCGAGTCCGCCACTCGGTGATACTTAGCCGCGGTGTTGCCCAGAATTATGTCTTTAAACTGATTCATACCGGCGTTGGTAAACATCAGCGTGGGGTCATCTTTTATGACCATGGGGGCGGAGGGCACGATATGATGGCCCTTCGAGCGGAAAAACTCCTTGAAAGAGTCGCGTATTTCCTTTGCAGTCAGCATATTATAATGATTTATTCGTTTATTTTCAATACTTTGCCAAAATTAATTTGCAAAATTACGCCTTTTCGGCGGTTTTTCCAATTTATTTCACTACTTTTCCGCAACGGAGGAGATATATGCGCTGAAAAATTCATGTACTTATATAATCATGCGGTTCGCTTATTTTTAGTATCTTTGCGGCTTAAAAGCCGAATGCCGTGAGTTTCACTTTCAAGCAATTTCATATTTCCGACGACCACTGCGCCATGAAGGTAGGCACCGACGGTGTGCTTCTCGGCGCATGGGCGGCGATGCCCGACGGATCGGCCCCGGAGAGCGTGCTCGACATCGGAACCGGCTCCGGACTAATAGCCTTGATGGCGGCTCAGCGCTGGCCATCGGCTCGGATTACCGCCGTGGAAATCAGCCACGAAGCCTGTCTTGACGCCATTACCAACGCGGAGGCTTCGCCGTGGGCCGACAGAATCGGGATTGTGGAGGCCGACATCACCGACTTTCGCCCTGACATGCGCTTCGACCTCATAATCTCGAATCCGCCCTTCTTCAGCGAGACTCTGCATGCCCCCGACGCTGCCCGCGCCACCGCCCGCCACGGCGACACTTTCGGTGTGGAGCAGCTCATACGCATGGCTCCGCAGTTTCTATCCGGCTGCGGAAGTCTCTGCTTCATAGCCCCTTCCGGCCGCGACTCTGAAATAGATTTTCTCGCCGAACTGGCGCGCCTCCACACCACCGCGGCAGTTAAAGTCTACTCAAAGGAGGGCGCCAGGCAGCCCGTGAGGACTCTCAGGCGGCTTTCAATGCGCACTTCGTCCTGCCTGCGCGGCGAATTCTGTCTGCGCACCTCCTCGGGCGCTATCTCGGAGGCTTACGCCTCACTGACAAAAGATTTTTATTTACGTATATAAACACGTTTTCTTATTATGCAACCCAGCATCTTCAAGCAAAGTCCGCTGATGCGCCTGCTCACCTTCGCACTCACAGCGTTTGCAGGCCTGATACTCTGTTCACTATTAGCCGGGATTATGACGCTTATCAACCCGTCCGTAACCGCCACTTCGGGGGGCGTAAGACTGCTCACTGTCGTGCAGGACGTTTTGATTTTCATCTTCCCTGCCGTCGCCACCGCAATGCTCGTTTCAGTCCGACCGGCAAGGTTGCTGAGAGCCGACGGAGGTTTCCCCCTGATGCAGGCACTGCTCGCCGTAGCCGGACTCATAGTCTCGATGCCGGCAATGAACGCGCTCGTGGCCTGGAACGAGAGCTTACAGCTCCCCCAGTCGATGGCCGCACTTGAAGAAAGTCTGAAAATCACCGAGGATAAGGCCAAAGAGATGGTTGAACTGATGGCCGGAGGCAACTCCCCGGGCGACCTTATAGCCGGCGTGCTGCTTATAGGCATCCTGGCCGGACTGAGCGAAGAGCTCTTCTTCCGTGGAACAATGCAGCGCATTTTCGCCACCCTCGGAGCATCGGGGCAAAGCGGCGAACCCTCGCCGGCGGGCGCGCATGCCGCCATCTGGGCTACGGCGTTTCTATTCAGCGCCATCCACATGCAGTTCTACGGATTCTTCCCCCGTCTGCTGTTAGGCGCATATTTCGGCTACTGCCTCTGGTGGAGCCGCTCGCTATGGATACCCGTCACCGTCCACGCCCTCAACAACACCATTGTTGTCGTTTCCTCATGGCTCGAAAAGCGCGGTGCAATCCACGTCGACCTCAACACGGCCGGTTCCGACAATCCCGTGGCCATCACTATAAGCTTACTGCTCCTGACCGGCATCGTAGTGCTTATTTACCGCATGAGGAAGTGTAAATAAGTTTTCAGGGAGGCGGAATCAGTCGAATTTCTTGCGGTGGAAAATGAAGTTTCTGCCCAGATACTTCTCGCGCACCACGGGGTTCTCGGCCAGCTCCTCGGAGGTGCCCTGAAAGAGAATCTTTCCTTCGAAAAGCAGATAGGCGCGGTCGGTGATTCGCAGCGTCTCCTGAGCGTTGTGGTCGGTTATGAGGATGCCTATGTTCTTTGATTTCAGCTTGTAGACTACCTCCTGTATATCCTCCACGGCTATGGGATCCACACCCGCAAACGGCTCGTCGAGCATAATAAATTTCGGGTTGATGGCCAGGCAGCGGGCTATCTCGGTTCGGCGCCGCTCGCCGCCCGACAGCTGGTCGCCTAAGTTGTGGCGCACTTTCTCAAGACGGAATTCGGCTATGAGGCTTTCGAGTTTGTCGCGCTGCTCTTCGGCCGTGAGCTGCGTCATCTCGAGCACCGCCTTTATGTTGTTTTCCACGCTGAGCTTGCGAAACACGCTCGCCTCCTGGGCAAGGTAGCCGATGCCGTTCTGCGCACGCTTGTAGACAGGATATTTCGTTATATTCAGGTCGTTGAGAAAGATCTCGCCCTCGTTCGGGGTGATGAGTCCTACGGTCATGTAGAACGTGGTGGTCTTTCCGGCACCGTTCGGGCCGAGCAGCCCCACGATCTCTCCCTGGGTTACGTCGATCGACACATGGTTGGCAACCGTACGCTTGCCGTACTTCTTTACGAGATTCTCGGTGCGGAGCACCATTTTCTGATTCTCACTCATGGCAACGGCGCGCTTTGTGCAGACGCGACTCGATATAGTCGGTCAGCAGGTTTACAGCCACTATATTGTTGCCTCCCTGCGGCACAATCAGATCAGCGAAACGCTTCGACGGTTCGATATACATTGAATGCATCGGCTTCAGCACGCTCTGATAGCGGTCTATGACCATCTGCGGGGTGCGGCCGCGCTCTATGCAGTCACGGGCTATCACGCGGATGAGCCGGTCGTCGGGGTCGGCGTCTACAAACACTTTCACGTCCATCATCTGGCGAAGCACCGGGTCGTTCAGGACGAGGATGCCCTCTACAATCACAACGTCGTGGGGATCAACATGCACCGTTTCCTTCTGGCGGGTGCAGGTGAGATACGAATAGGTGGGCATTTCTATGGCCCGACCCTCGCGCAGCTGCCGCAGATGCTCCACCAGAAGCGTCCATTCTATCGAGGCCGGCTCGTCGAAATTGATTTTGCAGCGCTCTTCCGGCGGAATATGGCTGGAGTCCTTATAATAAGAGTCCTGGGGTATCACCGCGACCTCGCCTCCGGGAAGCGAGCTGATGATTTTGTTGACAACGGTGGTCTTGCCCGAACCGGTGCCACCGGCTATACCTATGATGAGCATGGTGTTTCTGTTGTTTTGATTTTTGCAAAATTACAAAAAATTCAGATACGCCACCGCCGGCTTTAAACATTTATTCAGATTTCATTGTTATCTTGACATAGAATTCACATTAATATTTCTTTAAAATTCATATCAAGATGAAAAAGATTTTACTCGCACTCTTTACAGTATTAGGCATCACTGCCGCCGCAAACGCGCAGCCGGCTGAAATTCACGTGAGCTACGGCGGTTATACCCAGATGGATGCCTGCGACATGCACGACGGAGGAAAGATCAACACTGCATGGGGCGCCGTGACTGCCGGCGTGAACTTCAAGGTCGCGCCGAAATTCTGGATCGGCCCCTCCTATACTTTTTCATCAAGCAGCTACAAACACTCCGACGCCAACATCTACTACCACGTGATAATGCTCAACGCCCGCTATGAATACTGGCGCAACAGCATCGTCACTCTCTACGGTCACTTCGGTCTCGGCGCCGACATTTCCCATATCACCTGGGACGACGGCTCTAAAAACAAAGGTTACTTCGCCGTTCAGGTTTCGCCCCTCGGAGCCCAGGTCGGCATCTCGCGTTCGGCTTCAATGTTCGGTGAGGTCGGGTTCGGGGCCCAGGGACTCGTTCAGGTAGGTTTCAGGTTTAACTTATAATACTGTCTGAATTATGTCCGACAGAATCTCTTACGAGGAGCGCAAGGAACTCCCCGACAGCGTTTACGGTCTCCCCGAACGCCGCGAATATCCGATGCCCGACGCTGCCCACGTGCGCGCCGCCGAGGCTTACTTCAGATATTGCCCCGACGATCTGAAACCGAAACTCGCACGTGCCATCCTGCAGCGTGCCCGGGAATTCGGAGTCGATGTGGAAAGCCCTGTGGTTCTATCCTACGCCGACCGGTAATTCCGCTACATATAAAAAGACCCCTTTCATACTTTGCGGCAGCGATGCAACCGGTTTCACGGCTTTGTGTCGCTGCTTTTTGCCGTTTATGGCAAATTTCATTATCTTTGGCTCTCCAAACAGACGATTATGAAAACGAAATACATATTTTCTCTCCTCGCCGCGCTGCTGCTCCTGTCGGGTTGCACCCCGAAAGAGCCGCCGGGCAGCATTTTTTACTCGAAAGTAAAGTCTGTCAACAAACTCGTACTGGCGCAGATGACCGTCTCGAAAATGGCTTCGGTCGACGATTTGAAATTTGAGGACGCACAAGGACTGCGACAACAGCTCGCCGCCCTGGGCGACGCTCTGAAAATCGGCGACCGGAAAGCTGCGTACTCCTACGACACCTACCTGCGGGCTTATATCGATCTTTCCTCTCTCCGGCCTGTCGACATAACCGCCGACGACAAGAAGAAAATTCTCAACATAGTGCTTCCGCAGATTCAGACAGAGTTTATCGGCCGTGATATTGCCATTCGCGAAGATCATTATCGCGTCACCGGCTTGCGCTCTGCCATCAACGCCGACGAGCGCGCCCGCCTTAAGGAAGAAATCAACACGGCTCTGGTAAAAGAGGTGACCGAAAGTCCCGAACTGAAAGAAAAAATAACCGCCCGCGCCCGTGCTCAGGCTCAGCGGTTCTTCGGAGCCATCGCAGCCCGCCAGGGCTATGGCGTGAACATTTCCTACAGATAATCAATATGAAATTCATCATAAAGACCGTTATAATTCTTGCCGCCATTACTGCAATCGGAGTTCTGGTGTGGTGGAAACTCTCGCCCGAAGCTGCAAGCCGCACGAATCTCCACAAGACTGAGGTAGCCGATATCCGTGCGCTCGTTGAGCTGTGCACCGTGGAGATTACGGAAGATATTCCCGTTAAGGGACACGTCGGCCCGAAGCATCTCTTCGCCCGTCAGACCGTAAACGGCAGCATCTCGTTCGACCTCGACAAACTTGAAATTACCGAAGACTCGGATTCGGCTCTCACCGTTGTCCTACCCCCGGAAATCGTGGAAATCCATGAGTCGACAGAACCGAACTCCTATGAAGTGATCGACGTATGGAACGAAAATCTGCTCGGAAGTGCCGTTATGACCACCGCGCAGGAAAATGCCATCAAGCGCAAAGTGTGCGACAATTTCCGAAAGAAAATCTACACAAAAGGCTACGTCAGGCGAGCACGCTCCGAAGCACGCTCCAGTCTCTCCGTCCTCCTCGGCGCCCTCACCGGAAAAAATGTTACTGTAACAGACCCCTCACCCGAAGGTTATTATGGAAAATAACGGAAAACGCATTATAAGCCTCGAATCGTGGAAACGCCGCGAAAACTGGTTGTTTTTCAGCGGATTTGCCAACCCCATGGTCTCGCTTACATGCCCCGTGGAAGCCGGAGGCGCCTACCGCCGGGCAAAAGCTCAGGGAAAATCGTTTTTCCTTGTATATCTCCACGCCATTCTCTCGGCGTTCAACGAAATCGACGAACTCCACTACCGCGTCGACCCGCAGGGACAGATTGTGCGCTACGACCGCATCGACGCCATTGCCCCCGTCAGAATTCCCGGGCGCGACGGCTTCACAACCCTCAGATTCACCTACCGGCCCGATGCCGGAGAATTCATTGACGCCGCCCGGGAGGTTATCTCAAACCCCGGCGACGCCTCGGCTTATTCCGCTGAGAATTCACTGACCGAAAACGACCTCATACTCGTAAGCGCAGTGCCCTGTCTGGCATTTACATCCGCCGATTTCACCCTGCGCGGAAGCGAAGGCAACCCCTACCCTCTCATCCTCGTTGGAAAACTCGGCGACGACGGCAAAATGCCCATCGCCATCTCCTTCCACCACGGCTTCGTCGACGGCGAGCACATCGGCCGCTTCTACTCACTCGTGGAGCACGCCATGCAGTAGGGCCGCACGGCCCGTGCGGCTGCACTCCGCGACGATGTCGCGCGAAATCGGACAGATGCTTAATGTGCAGAAATTCAGCATTATAGTACGGACGTGATTCTTCACGTCCACCCCGGTGTATTCGCCCGATAAATGCGTTTTCGCGGTGGACGCGATTAATCGCGTCCGTACAATCCGCAGATATTCCGCATATTAGCAGCGTTGGAGCGGCGCGCGATATCGTCGCGGAGGGCAGCCGCACGGGCCGTGCGGCCCTACGGGTGGTGGCAGTGCGCGACGGAGCGTCGAGAGCCGCGATGCCTCGAAACCGGCGCAAGCCAAAGCTCGCGAGATCCGACCCGAAAGAAAGACTGCGCCATCGGCATCGCCCTTTTTGTGTCATGCCAGGGTTATCAGGGCTTTGGTGCTGTGCAGCGGAGTGGAGGTGATGGTGAAGTCGCCGCCATGCAGGCGCGCTATCTGACGGCTCAGACACAGACCGATGCCGCTGCCGCCGGGCTTTGTGGTGAAGAAGGGCTGGAACAGATTCGGCATCATCTCCGCCGGGATACCACAGCCGTTGTCCTCAACGCTGATGTAAGGGCGGCCCTCACTGACTGACACATCAACATGGATGCGGGGTGAGGGTACCGACGCTACGGCATCTATGGCGTTGCGCAGCACGTTGGTAACAAGCCGTCCCAGCAGATCCATGTCCGCCTGCAACTGCATGTCTACCGGGATGGTATAGTCGATGATGTCCGTATCAAGCCCCTTGTCTGATAAGTAAATGGCAAACGACCTCCGGATTCCCGAGAAAAAATCCATGACGTCGATGGCTTCTATCTCCGGTTTGGGCAGGTGTGTCAGCTCGTAATAGGAATCCAGGAAGCGACGTATGCTCTGACTTTCATCCGATATTAACGATACGGCTTCATTCAGATCCTCGCCCTTGTAACGGTCCGGGTTCCGCTTCATGTCAGCGCTCAACGACACGATCGGAGTGATGGCATTTCGCATTTCATGCGTCATGATGCGAAGGATGCGGTCGTAATACAGCTTGCGCGTCTCCAGCTCGAGACGGCTGGAACTGTAGATGGCCATGATGCGCCTCATGGTCTGCGACATGCGGTTGATGTCCGGATCCTGACTCTCGACAAACCGGATGGTAGTGTCGTTCATGTCCAGCGCATTCATGAAATCGGACATTGAGCTGATAAGCCGATGCACCAGTCGCCATAGCAGAACTACGGAAATAACGGCCGGAATCATCGACAGAATGGCCGGGGCATATCTGCCGGCAGCGAAACATAGTGTTGTCGATGCGGTAAACAGCACTGTCCCCGCTATGCAGAGTATGAAATTAAGGCGAAAATATTTCACTTCTTCAACTGATTGTAAAGGGTCTGACGGTTAATGCCCAACAGTTTGGCGGCCTGTGTCAGGTTGCCGTTGCAACGCGCCACGACTGAATTGATATGGTCCGATTTCAGTTCGTCAAGGGTCATGGCGTCCAGTTTGTCCTGACGTGCCTTGGCGTCCCTGGCCTGCGACAGCACGGCCTGGTCGGAGCGCGCCATGCGGTTCTTGCGTATAGCCGACTTTACCTTGTCTATCAGGTCGTCGTTGTCCCAGGGTTTTGTGACGAAGTCGTCGCCGCCGCGCTTCAGTGCCTCGACGGCCAGCTGTATGTCGCCGAAGGCGGTGATCAGAACCACCGCCGGCGGCTGCGGCATCTCCTTGATGCGCGCCAGCCAGAACAGGCCTTCGCTGCCGTCCAGACGCGAGTTGTCGAAGTTCATGTCGAGCAGAACGGCGTCGAAGTCGCCGTTGCTTAGCAAAGCCGGCAGCAGCTTCGGGTCACCGATGGTCAGGACGCTGTCGAACTCGCTGCCTAACACCATCTCAAGCGACATCCGCACCGCCTTGTTATCGTCGATTATCAGTATTTTCATAACGCAAAGTTAAAGCGTGGGCGCGTATGCGCAAAGCGATTTCTGCAAAATATTGGATATGACCGGAACGACTGTCTAAATTTTAGACGATTTGAATGCTGAAAATGCAGTTTTCCCCAAATTAAGGTGGCTGCCCGGTTTTCTGCATATATATTTGCATCGTCAAAAGCAACAAGGATGAAAAAACTGATATTTTCCATATTATTGACGGCAGGATGCCAGGGAGCCATGGCGCAAATGACCCTGAATGACTGTCTGGTCTATGCCCGCGACCACGCGCCGCGCAATATGATAAACGGCATTGCGGTGCGCCAGGCCGAGTCAGACAGCCGCATTGCCGCCGCCGGCCTGATGCCGTCGCTGGGCCTGTCGTCAGACGGTAACCTCAGCTTCGGCCGCAGCATAGACCCCGAAACCAACACCTACGACAACCGCAAGACCCTCTACACCGGTTTCGGTTTGCAGTTGTCACTGCCTCTGTTCGACGGACTGGTAAGCGTCAACAACCTTAAGGCCGCCAAAACAGGCAGACTCCGTCAGGAAGAAGCCTCGAGGATTGAGGCGGACAACATATCGCTGGAAGTGATCCGGTCGTTCTACAACGTGTCGTACTGCAAGGCGATGGTGGCGCAGATGCAGGAGCAGCTTGAACGCGACCTCCGCAACCTGAAGGCTACGGAACTCGGTCTGGATCTTGGCACAAAAAGCGGCGCCGATGTTGCGGAAATCGAAGCAATCGTGGCATCTGACCGTTACGAGCTGACCAACCAGCGCAACCTGCTGAGCAAGGCATACCTGAAACTGCGCAGCGTTATGGGCATGGAACCCGACGACAGCGAACTGGAACTGACGGAGGAAGAATATGTCGGAGAACCGGATGCCGGCTTCGTGCATCCCCGTATAGCCGAGGCGCGGCTTGGATTGAAGCAGAGCCGATACAACCTGCGCAGCGCCAGGGGAGCTTTCTCGCCGGTGATATCCCTGAATGCAGGCGTCTCGACATCATACTACCGGATATTCGGATCAGACGGCGTCAACCGCCGTTTCTCGCAGCAATGGCACGACAATATGGGGCAATATATCGGATTTTCGGTTTACTTTCCGATTTTCAGCGGACTGTCGCGGGTGAACGGACTGAAAAAAGCTAAGCTGGAGGTGAAACGCAGGGAAGCGCTGTTAGAGGAAGCACGGCTTGCGACGGAAAGAGAGAAGCGGGAGGCGCGTCTTGACTTCTATGCTGCCGCCGAGGAACTGGAAGCCGCCAAGGCCCGCGTCATGGCCGAGGAGACGGCCTACAAGGCCGTGCAGCGTAAGTTCGAGCTGGGCGACGCCTCGGCAATAGACCTGTATACCTCCGGCGCAAAGCTGGCCACGGCACGCGCCAACCGCGAAGGAAAACGGATTCAGAAAATAATAAGCCGCATACTGTTGGGATACTACAACGGCGAAAAACTGATTAAGTAATGGACAAGGAAATTAAACGTAAAAACGGCCGGATTAAGAAATACGGCATTATCGGAGCGGTCGTGGTGCTGATATTGATGGCCGCGATATTCGCCATCGGCAAGATTGGAGAATCCACCTATAAGGTTGATGCCGGTTCGGTAACCACCGCCGTTGTGACCAAAGGTATGTTCAACGACTTTATCCGTGTCAGCGGACATGTTGAAACCGGCGTGATAGTGCAGATTTCCGCACTCGAATCCGGTATAGTGCAACATAAGTGGGTAGAGGAAGGTGCCGACGTACAGGCGGGCGACATCATCGTGACTCTGCAGAATCCCAACCTGCGTCAGCAGATACTCGACTCGGAGTCTCAGCTGGCCGAAAAGCAGAACATGTTGCGCGACACGGAGATAGCAATGGAGAAGGAACGCACGCAAGTGAAGCAGGATCTCCTTACGGCGCGTACCGACTATATCCGTAAGCAGCGGGTCATGAAGCAGAAAGAGACGCTCCACAAGGAGGAACTGATCTCGCGCGAGGAATATCTGCAGGCCGAAGAGGACTGCGGGCTGGCACGACAGAACCTCGTGCTGCTGCAGGAGCGTCAGCGTCAGGATTCGCTGTACCGTCAGGTGCAGGTGGCAATGATGCGCGAGAGCCTGCACAACATGCAGGAGAATTTCAACCTGGTGCGTCAGCGCGCCGACAACCTCAACATACGCGCCTCTCACTCCGGCCAGCTCGGTACGCTGTCTGCTGAGTTGGGCCAGAACGTGGCCGCCGGCCAGCAGATCGGACAGATCAACATTCTGGACAATTACAAAATCACCGTGCAGATAGACGAGCATTACATCGACCGTGTGGAGACGGGATTGCGCGGCAAGGTGGAGCGTCAGGGGCGCCAGTACGATGTGTCGCTTTTCAAAGTGTATCCGGAAGTGAGCCAGGGCATGTTCAAAGCCGACCTGAAGATAGATGGTGCGATGCCCGCGAATATCCGTGTCGGGCAGACCTACTACATAAACCTGCAGTTGGGCGAGCCTGTGGAGGCGGTGCTTGTGCCACGCGGCGCATTCTTCCAGAGTACCGGCGGTCACAAGGCATACGTCCTGAGCCGCGACGGCAAGTCGGCCACCTTGCGCGACATCAGGACAGGGCGTCAGAACACGCAATACTACGAAGTGCTGGAGGGCCTGCGTCCCGGCGAGCGCATCATCACCAGCAGCTACAGGAATTTCGGCAACGCCGGGAAAATAATACTGCAATAATAACACTGAAAATATAACTATGAGAATCGAAATCAAAGATCTGGAGAAGGTGTTCCGTACCGACACGGTCGAGACGGTGGCTCTGAATAAAGTGTCGTTCACCATTGGCGACGGCGAATTTGTGGCGATAATGGGGCCCTCCGGTTGTGGAAAATCCACTTTGCTGAACATACTCGGACTGCTCGACAATCCCACTGCAGGCAGTTACCGGCTTGACGGTAAGGAGGTAGGCAACCTCAGGGAATCGGAGCGTACGGAATGGCGCAAGGGACGCATCGGCTTCGTGTTCCAGTCCTTCAACCTGATAGAGGACATGACGGTGCGCGACAACATAATGCTGCCGCTTAACAACCTGAAGCTGGACAAGGCGGAGAAGAGGCGGCGCGTGGATGAGGCGTTGCGGCGCATGGGCATCAGTCACCGTGCCGGACACTATCCGTCGCAGCTCTCCGGCGGTCAGCAGCAGCGTGTAGCCATAGCCCGGGCCATCGTCGGCAAACCGGGTCTGATACTGGCCGACGAGCCGACCGGTAACCTCGACTCCAGGAACGGCGCCGAGGTGATGGACCTGCTCAGGGATCTGCACCGCGACGGAGCCACCATCGTGATGGTGACGCACTCGCAGCGCGACGCAGCGCAGGCCGACTATGTCATAAACCTGTTCGACGGACAGGTGGTGGAGAACCTTAACGACAAACTGTGACGCCATGCTGAAGTTCTTTACATCCGACCTGCGACGGAACCTCACCAAGATATTCTGTCTCACCATAGGTCTGACCATCGGACTGCTCTTGGTGGCCAAGGCTTTTGTCGAGCAGTCGTTCGACCATGCCATCCCGGAATACGAGAACGTATATCTGGCTACGGAGAGCGTGACCCGTAACGGAGAATTCTCGGAGTATCTGAGCACGCCGGGAGCGATAGCACCCGGATTGAAGCGCTACGTGCCACAAGTGGAAAAAGCCACTCGTGTCTCCCCCTTGTTCGGCTCGTTAAGTGTCAGGACGCCCGACGGTAAACTCGTGGACGCCGACGGCGTGACTTTGGCCGACAGTTGTCTGTTCGACGTATTGCGGTGGCCGGTAATCGCCGGCAGTCCGAAGGAGGCATTGACCGTAGAGGATTATTGCATGATACCCCATTCGCTGGCCGAGAAACTTGGTGATGACGTGATGGGAATGACCCTGACGAGTCCTGATGTCAGCGACAGCTATAAGGTTATTGTGGCCGGAGTGTATGAGGATTTTCCAATAAACTCGACATTTCAAAATGTGATATATCTTTCGCTGCCCACTATCGGTAAGTTCAAACATGACGGGCGCGACAATTGGATAGGCAACGACTGCTATCGAAGCTATGTCCGTATGTCTGAGGGTGCAAACGTGGCTGATGTCACGCCGCATATCCAAAGAATGCTGAAAGAGAATGTAGACAACGAGGCTCTGGAGGTATTTAAGTTCAATATCAGTCTGAAGCCTCTGACCGAGGTATATGCCTCGCAGGACAGCGTCAGGACCATGGTATGGGTGTTGAGTCTGCTGGCGTTCATAATACTGGTGAGTGCGTCGCTCAACTATCTGCTGATAGTGATAGGCCAGCTCGGCAAGCGTGGCAAGGAGATGGCTGTGCGCAAATGTTATGGCACAAGCAACCGCAAGATTTTCCTGCGTATATTGGGCGAGAGCGTGTTCTTCCTCGCGGTCGCAATCATTTTTGCCGTGCTGATAGTGCTGAGTCTGTCTGACCAGTGCGGGATGTTGTTGGGTTATCCGGCGGCGGTGCTGCTGTCAAGTCCCGGCGTGTGGCTCGTCGAGGTGTGCGTATGTGTGGCGTTGCTGCTCATAACCGGTGTGATTCCGGCCTGGATTTATTGCCGGACACCGGTGTCGCATGTGTTCCATCAGAACACCCGCCGCCGCAAGGCGTGGAAACTGGCATTGCTGTCCGTACAGTTTTTCGCCACCGGACTGATGTTCTGCCTGTTGGTGCTGGTTTACCGCCAATATCGTATGATGAGCAATGGCGACATGGGGTATGAGTATGAAAACATAGGATACCTGAATATAGGCGCGTTGCCTGACAACGAACGGAAAGTGCTTAAGGATGAATTGTCGCGCCTGAGTTGCGTTGACGGAGTGGCTTCGGCTTATCAGAACTTCACGGACTGGGCTGCCGGCAACAACGTATGGATTGAGGGAGATCCGAGACCGGACAATCAGGTGAACGTGGCCGACATGTACTGGGCGAATGCCAATCTGTTCGACGTGCTGGACATGGAATTTGTGCAGGGTGGAACATTCCGCGAAGATGCCGACTCCACGGTCCGTCAGGTAATAGTGGAGGAACGTTTCATTGATGAAATGAAGCTGCATTTCGGTCAGAAAGACGACAACATCATCGGCAAACGGTTCAACATAACCGAGCATATAAATCTTGACGGTTCGGATGAATTTACAATCGTCGGAGTGGTCAGGAACATACGCCGCGGAGGATACAACAGTGACAATGCCGATACCAGGGCAGGTGTATTGTTCCCGTCGGCTGAAGTACTCGACAATCTTTATGTACGGTTCAACATCCTTACACCCGCGAATCTCAAAGAAGCGCAGAAGTTGATTGACGGGAAATATTCCGACACTATGTATATCACTCCTTATAAGACAATGGTGGAAGCCATGATCGCACCGGTGAAGCGGTTCGGATTCTCGGTGATGGCGGCGGGAATCGCCATCCTGCTGATTACCATTATCGGTCTGATAGGCTATACGGCCGACGAGGTGCAGCGGCGCGCCAAGGAGATAGCCATCCGCAAGGTGAACGGTACGACGGTAAGCAAGATTTTGCGCATATTCTGCATCGACATATTGAAGGTGGCCGTGCCGTCATTGCTGGCCGGTGGCATCGTGGCGATTCTGATAGGCCGCGACTGGCTGTCGCAGTTCACCGACCAGGTGTCCATGTCGCCCTGGAGCATGGGCCTATGCCTGCTGGTCATCTTAGTGGTGATTATTGCCGTAGTCTGCATCAACGCCCTGAAAGTAGCCCGCAGCAACCCCGTCACCTACCTCCGCACCGAATAAACCTTCTTCTGGGTCAATGCAAAATCCGGTTGAAATGTTAAGAAGCCTCCCGGATGTAAAATCAGCGGCAGAGCCGCCAATAATGCGGCAGCGCCGCATTTCAATGATAGCCACATGCAAGTGCCCCGTAGGTGGCACGCAGCATGTGGTTTGCAGATATATAGAAGAAACCGGCTGCGTAGTTGCCGCTCTTTCCCGCGAGAATTGAGCTGCAGCTACACAGCCGAAGTAGCGGGGGAGGCCGTTTACCCTAAGCAGTGTGCCGCCTACGGGGCACTTGCTTAGGGCTATCATTGAGGCGCTGCCCTGCAGCGCAGTTTGCGGCTATGCCGCTATTTTTTAACAACCGGGGGGTTACATTGCCCCGAAATACATATTGCCTGTTTGCTGAATTTTAAGTAATTATTGCTTCTCAGATACCGATGGATTCGGCAATGATGTCGATGTTTTCGGCGAGCGAGGAGTTGTGTTTGCGCAGGGCGGTGTAGGTCTTGATTTTCTGCTGGAGAGCGTCGCCCCGGACGTTGACGTTGACGGTGGCGTTGGCCTCGTCGAGAAGATCCTGACACTGTTTTACGGGAGCTTCGAGACCTTCTTTAGCGGCCTTGTTTATCCCGTTGATTTTTTCGGAAACAGACTGTCCTATGTTGTTTTCGATCTCCATAAGTGATTTGCGGATGTCTTCCTTCATCTTATTTACCACTTTCTCTTTCACTTTGTCCTCAAACATGGGGTAGGAGATTGTGCCTGCTACGAGCGAAGCGATGACATATGCGCCGACCATAAAGGGGATGGAAACGGGGTTGAAGCGTGACACTATGAAGTGTGCGATACCGGTGATCTCCTCCGCCGTGAAGTCGGGTACTATAGCTTCCAGACCTTCCGATACGTTCCTGCCGCTTGCCGAAAGGTTCAGTTCGAGAAGGATGTTCCTGAGGTCGTTCTCGTAGTTGCCGAGGTTCTCCTGCAGGCTTCTGGCAATCTGTACGATATTGGGGTTGAGGTAGTTTTCAACGAGGTCAGCTGTCCATTCGCCGATTTTTGTCTCTATGTAGTCCTGAATGAACTTGGAGCATCCTTCAGTGTAAGCATCAATGGACGTTTTCGGGCTTGTGAGTCTGATTTCCTGCTCCTCGCCGGGTACGTATTCCTGCGCCCACCCCTCGAAGTTGGGCAGAATCTCGTCGAGCAGGAATGAACGGAATCGGGTCTTTGCGCCCTCCACGAGATTGGATGTGGCGAGCGAGAACTTCGCCGAGATGGCGTCGGCTTTCGCGCGGGCCTGTGTAATGTTGTTCCGGCCGATGTGGATTTTGTTGGCGAGGCTGGCAGTGTCGGAGCTGGCGAAGTCGATACTGTCGTTGATAATGCACTCTATCCGGCGGTTGATGCGGCGCATTTCGTTGATGGATCTGAGAAGTTTCATCTTGCCTTTCTCGTTGAAGAGAATTTCCCCGAGACGCTTTTCAAACGGCCGGAAGTTGCTCTGTTTTAGCAGCTCGGGCTTGTTTTTTATCTTGCCCGTGAGCGCGGGGAGCGAGCCCACGAAGAAAATGCCGCTTTCGCCAAGGTCGGTTAGCTCCTTCAGGATGCCGGTGTAGTGGCGGCGCACTTTCCCGGCGTCGTCGGTTTCGCACATCATGTCGATATCCAGGAGCACGTCGAAGAAAGTGTTGACGAAGATGATAGAGCGGTGGCCGAGGGCGCGCAGGCGCTCGATTTCCATCTTGTCGGATGCGCAGTAGCACCTCTGCACGTTCATACAGTAGACAACTGCGTCGGCTTTCTGCTGATACTCCCGGGCGTCGTCGAGGGGGTACGCCTCAATCTTCGCGCCCGTAAACTCGAGCGCGTAATTACATGACGGAGTCTGCTCTCTGCTGAGCTCCTTGCGCCCTGCAAGAGCATTGATGAGCATAGCTTTGCCGCAATGTATAACGCCGGTTACGAGCACGCGGATTGTGCCGTCGGGGAGGCTCCTGACAACCTCTTTCAGCTCGCTGTCGCCGCCTGGCTGAACGCCGGCTGTTATTTCCGCCTGGCGGGCGGCGAGCTCTTTAAGTCTGGTGCAAGCTTTTTCGTAAAATTCGGGTGTAAACATATTCCTGCGTTTATGAAAGCCGCCCCGCGATGAGAGTTGCGGGGCGGCTGATATGAGAACTGCTGACAATCACGGAATCAGATACCGATGGATTCGGCAATGATGTCGATGTTTTCGGCGAGCGAGGAGTTGTGTTTGCGCAGGGCGGTGTAGGTCTTGATTTTCTGCTGGAGAGCGTCGCCCCGGACGTTGACGTTGACGGTGGCGTTGGCCTCGTCGAGAAGATCCTGACACTGTTTTACGGGAGCTTCGAGACCTTCTCTCGCAGCCTTGTTTATCTCGTTGATGTTGTCGGAAACCGACTGGCCTATGTTGTTTTCGAGTTCTATCTGCGAGTTGCGGATGCCTTCCTTCAGTTCATTTACCAATTTCTTCTTTACTTTGTCCTCAAACATCGAGAAGGAGATGGTGCCGGCCACAAGCGAAGCGATAAGAGCTGCGCCGATGGCTACAGGTATCGATACGGGGTTGAACATCGACACGATGAAGATCACGATTCCTGTAACTACCTGTGCTACAAGGTTGGTAACGAGTGCTTCCCATCCGAGCATGCCGCCCATATAGCTGCCTACGAAGCCGCCGCTGACAAAGCCTCCGATGGCGGAGAGAATGCGGTTGGCAGTACCTGCGTTGGTCTCTTCCGACACGTTTTCGCCGCTTACCGAAAGGTTAAGTTCGAGGCGGATCTTCTTGAGGTCGTTTTCGTAGTCGTTGAGGTTTGCCTGCTGGCTCTTGGCAATCTGTACGATATTGGGTTTGAGGTAGTTCTCAACGAGGTCGGTGGTCCACTCGCCGATTTTGGTCTCGATGTAGCCCTGAATGAACTTGGTGCATGCTTCGGAGAAGGCCACAACGGATGATTTCGGGTGCGTCAGCTTGATTTCCTGCTCCTCGGTGGGCGCGAACTCCTGCGCCCAGCCTTCGATGTTGGGCAGAATTTCGTTGAGCAGGAATGAGCGGAAACGTGTCTTTGCACCCTCCACGAGGTTGGCTGTGGCGAGCGAGAACTGCGCCGAGATGGCGTCGGCTTTCGCGCGGGCCTGTGTAAGGTTGTTCTGGGCGATGTGGATTTTGTTGGCGAGGTTGGCGGTGTCGGAGTTGGCGATGTCGATCTTGTCGTTGAGCATCTGGCCTATCTGGCGGTTGATGCGGCGCACCCCGTAGATGGCCTTTAGGAGTTTCATCTTGCCCTTTTCGTTGAAAAGAATTTCCTCCAGACGCTTTTCAAACGGCGGGAAGTTGCTGAGTTTGAGCAGTTCGGGCTTGTTGTTGGTCTTGCCCATGAGCGCCGGGAGGGAACCTACGAAGAAAATGCCGCTCTCACCGAGGTCAGTGAGTTTTTTCAGTATTTCGGTGTAATGCTTGCGCACTTTCTCGGCCTCGTTGGTGCCGCACATCATGTCGTTGCTCAGAAGCACGTCGAAGTAGGTGATCACGAAGATGATGGAGCGGTAGCCGAGGGCACGCAGGCGCTCTATCTCCATCTTGTCGTAGGCGCAGTAGCACTGCTGCACGTTCATGCAGTAGATTATGGCGTCGGCTTTCGGAAGGTATTCCTGAGTGATGGTGTCGTGGCACGTGGGGTCGTCGAGGCCGGGGGAGTCGACAAACATAATGCCGTGCTTGCACACGCTCAGCGGGTACTTGATGAGGATTTTCTTGTAGGGATTCGGTTTTTTCGCCTCATCTTTTTTAGCGTTTTCGTGGTCGATGACTATGTATTTGCTCATGTCCTCGATCTTCACCTGAAGGGGCTTGGCTTTCGGGTCTTTCGGATAGAGAACGGCCTCTTCCTTCTCGGAGTAAATGATCTCGCCGATTACGGCAGTGGTGGGCTGCGGTTTGGCCGGCAGCAGCATCTTGCCCATCATGGCGTTGAGGAAGGTTGATTTTCCGCTCGAGAATTTGCCCATCACGAGCACACGCAGATTGTCGTCCGACAGCTGCGCGGTGGTCTCCTTAAGGGTTATCTCGATGCTTTTGTCGCTTGAATCGGCCTGCTCGGCGATACCTGTCTGAACCTTTACAAGTTCTTTCAGGTTTCCGCAGGCTTTCTTGAATTGTTCGGGTGAAAGCATATATGTTTATTTTATTAGAAGTTCACAAAGCTGGTTGATGCGTCCCATGATGTTTTCCCACTTCGACGCCGAAGTGTTGAAAAGAGCGATTTCCTTTTCCTGAGCGATTTCCTTTTCCGACTTCTCCATCCATTCCGACCGGACGGTGTGGAGCTGATTGACAAGCTCGGTCGACATTTCCTGGAGTTTCGGCTCGAAATCGGTGGCGAGTTTGAGCTGCGTGCGGTCCATGATGCCCGGAAGCGCCTTGCGCACCTCCTCGCGCGAGCCCTCGTTTTTCTTGCGCATGAACATCTCGGCGCCGATTCCCGAAATCATGCTCGCCGCCATCACTATGCCGCCGATTCCGGCGGTGGCGCAGAGTGCGCCGGCTCCGATTACGGTTGCCGCGGTGCCGATGCGGGTGACGATTTTCAGCTTGTTGAGGTCGGCTATTTTCACTTCGGATGAATCTGTGGCGGCAGGAGCGGCGTTTATGTTGTCGGACTCGAAGAGGCTTGTAGCCAGCGACATCTTGCACTTGAATTTCTTGAGCAGCGTATCCTGAAGCCACTGCAGGGTCTTCATCAGCTGTTTGTTGAGCAGCTGAGTCATGCCCTGGGTCTCGCCCTTGACCATAGTCTCGAGGCGATAGGGGAGTTCCTTTTCCCAGTAGACTTTCACGTCGTTGCAAACGTCGATGTCGTGATTGAATGAGTGGAGCATGTCCTGTTTGCGGTCTTCGAGAAAACTCCGTACCTTATTGTATATCTCGAGCATCTGGCGGCGGAGTTCGGTCTCCACCTCGAGCCATTCGAGGCTTTTGTCGCTGAGTTTCACGCGCTTCTCCGTGGCTTTTTTCTCTATGTCCTCGCGCCGGGTCTCCACTTCCTGAATCTTGGCCTGACATTTCTCAAACATCTTGCTCAGTGTGATTCCGAGGAAGAAATTCTCGAATCCGGTGCGCGACGCCTTCACGTTTACTCCCTCCGCGAGCTTGCGCACCGCGTCGGCCACCGCCTTGCGGTTGTCGGGAGTATTGAGGTTGCCCTCCAGGCGCAGCAGCTCCACGCCGGGTATGTCGGCGAGGTTGCCTGTGACGTATTTTTCCACCTCGGCCAGATCGCCGGGCTGGAGCAGGTCGGAGTGGGTAAGTATCACCAGCGCAGGGGTTTTTACTTTGCTTATGAGGCGTATGAGCGTCAGGTCGGTCTGATTGAGCGCCGACTGGCTGTTGAGCAGGAATACGTAAGCGTCGCACTGCGAGAGCATTTTCAGCAGGTCTACCTGGGTGAGATTGTCGATGGCGATGTCCGACGACACCTCCAGAACTTCCACCTTATTGTCTTTCACCCACTGGTCGGCGGTCACTACGGTGCGGTATCCGGTTTTGTCGGCGCCCTTTTCGGCCACCACGCGGATACATTCGCCGCTGGGGATGGTGGAAGCGGGTTCCGCAACGCCTGCAACGGCGTTTATGACTGTTGTTTTTCCCGTATTAGTCTGGCCGATGATGCCTAAACGCAGCTCCTGAACATTGATAGAGGCGGCGTTGCGCGCGTATTCCTCGAAAAGCTCCGGGGCTCCGAGTTCGTCGGCAATCTGCTTAAGGATGGTTTCTGTGTCCATTTTATAAAATGTATAGATTAGTTGTTTTTACTTATTTTCATCATGGCGAGTTCCTCGCTGAGCCGGTCGTGGATGTCGTCGAGGTTCGCTATGGTCTGCCTGGTGGTGGCAATTGAGGCGGTGAGTTCCTTCAGCCGCCTTTCCCGCTCGCTTATAAGCGCTTTCACCTGAGTGCCGTATTCTCTCACGTGGCGGTTGGAATACGAGATGATGTAGTTCTGATAGCGTTTCACTATCTTGCTCAGCTCGGTGCGGGCGCGGGCGCTGATTTCGTCGAACTGTCTGCGGATGTCGGCTTTCATCTGGGGGATGATTTTCTTTTTTGTCTCTTCGGTTCTGTCGCCGAACCAGCCGCCGCCGAAGAACCCGGCGATGCCGCCGATTATGGTGCCTATGGGGCCGCCGAGAAATGTTCCGGCTGTGGCTCCCGCCAGAATTCCGGCCATCAGAGAGTTGCCCTGGAAGTCACTGTCGGAGTTTACCACCGAACTCGAACTCTTGAAGTCGATGTTGAGAGCCGACACCCCCGACATCTCGATTTCAGGAGGTTCCGATTTCGGGGCGAGACCCGGGAATCCCTTGTACTGAGCGGTAAATTCCTTCTGCATCTGCCTGATGTTCCGCTTCAGGGGGTCGGTAAGGCGGGCGTTGATGCGGCGCATGAATTTGTCGACGGTGAGTTTTGCCCTTTGGGTCAGCAGCTTGAAAAGCGGATCTTTCACGTTGGTCTGGAACGTAGTGTTGGAAAACGAGGTCTGGGCTTTGACAAGCTCCTCCGCCCGCCGGCACACTTCCACTATGTCGTCGGTGAAGGATATGCTTACGGTTGCGGCTGCGGCCGTGAGTTCCGCCGTATACTTGTTGGCGAGATTGCCGCAGACGGTCTCGATCTGAGCTATGCTGTTCTCATCGAGAAATTTCTTTTCGCGTGTCTGCGTCTCCTTGCGCTGCTCGAGCGCCTCGCGGCATGCCGCCGTGCAGTTCCTCACGATGTCGCTGACGTGCTCCCGGAGCACTAATTCGCGGTTTTTCTGAAGGTCGGACCACGTAGATGTCGCGAACCGGCGGAAAGCCTTCTGCAGCTTTTCCCAGCGCTCCTCCATTCCCGGCGGAATCATCTTTACCGGAAGCATGGTTATGGCGCTCTCACCGAAAAGTTTCGGCGAGTCCACACCGAGCTGCTCGCGGATTTTTCCCTCCACGTAGGCGAGAGTCTCGGGCAGCTGACCCTCGGTGGTGTTGTCGACTTTCGTCACCACGTAGGTGCACCGGTGCAGACACCGCTTGAGATTGGTGTTGAGAAAGCTTATGAGCGAGCCCGACATGGGCTGCTCCTGGGGAGTCAGCACGATGGCTGCGTCGGCCACGCTTTCCACTACCTGACGTGTGATTTCGGCATGGTTCGCCACCGAATCGGCGCCCGGATTGAATCCGGGAGTGTCGATAATCACTATCTTGGGCGGGATTTTCGAGTCGGGAATCCTGATGGTGAGTGCTTTCACCGTCTGAGCCACCGTCTGGTGGGAGGTCACCGCGTCGATTATATTGCTGAGCGTGATGCACTTCACTTTGTGGTTCAACGCAAGATAGTCCGAAAGGCTCTGGTGGTTTCCGTCGGCGGCTATGAACTTGCGGCCGTCGAAAAACTCCACGTCGACCTGAAGCCGCGTGCCGCCCGACATGATGTAGGTCGCGCACGCAGTGGTGGGCATCACCGCTTCCTTAAGCAGCCTGAAGCCGAGAAGAGCGTTGATGAAAGTGCTCTTTCCCGAACTGAACTCCCCCACGAGGGCGAGATACAGCTTGTCGTCGTCGAGTTTGTCCTCGGCGCGGTCCACTTCCCTCCAGATTGTGGTGCGGTCTTTTTCGGGCAGCAGAGTGTCGGCTATCTGGCGCAGATATTCTATTGTTTCCGGTAATTCAGGCATGGTTAACCTTCGGTTATATAGGTCAGGTCGTCGGCATCGTCGTCGCCGAACGAGAACAGGTCTACAAATTCGGCTATGAGGCTGTCGATGTCGAACGGATTATCCATGAAGCGGTCGAAGAAGCTGTCGTAGTCGTCGGCTCCGGTGTCGATGTCCATGCCTGCGAGGCGGTTGAGGGTGTCAACGGGAATACCGCCGAACTCGCTTATGGCGGTAAACGGTATGTCGGGGTTGGTCGGAACCTGCTCGGTGGTCACCATAAAGCAATCGGAATCCTTCCACGCATCCAGGAACACGTCGGCGGGATATGCCATCTGGCGGTTGCCGGTGCCGGGGTCGGTCACGATTACCTGCACGTTGTCGGGGTCGGTGGTGTCGATGCCTACAACTACCAGAGCGTGGTTGGGGGTCTCGCCGTAGACGAAGTCGTTGCCGATTCCCTCGGGGGTGAGCTCGTAGGCGTCGACTCCCACGATTATCTGATGGCCGGTGGCGAGCTCGTTGGCGAGGTTGAATATGTTGTTGCCCACCGATCCGTGTATGTCGAGTCCGAAGTGCTCAAGAAGCTTGCCGGTCATCTCCATGGGTGTGCCGTAGCCTTCGGCATACCATCCGTTTTCCTTGGCGATCTCGATGAGTTCCTCCTGGCTCACGTCGATGCCGAACTGCTGGAGCACAAGGTGCTGCGACTGGATGGCGCACGTGTCGGGATGGAACTGGTATACCTCCGGATCAAACGGAATGTTGGCCGCCGGCTGGCCGTGGACAGTGTCGGCGTTCTCAATGTTGATGGTGTCGGGGGTGTCGGGGATGGCCGACGGGAAATCGGGTATGGGGGTCTCCTTGTCGGAGGGGAATATTTTATCTGTGAGATCGTCCATCAGGCCTGTGGAATAGGCTTTGTAAACAGCGAATCCGGCGAGTGAGCCGGCAGCGATTTTCGTTGAATTGTCCATAGTGTCAGGAAATTATGATTTATTATTTATTTTCTATTTTTTACAAAAACAGCAGGTTGACGCACCCCATCAGGAATCCGAGCAGGGCGCCGAGCCATACTATGGCTTTGAGTTCACGGTCCATTACCTCGAGCAGAAGCCGCTCCGATTCATCCATATCCATGCCGTTTATGCGGTCTTCGATGACTTTGCTTATGTTGATGGCGGAGAGAATGCGGGGCAGCTGTGTGCTTATAAGGTTGCGGTAGAGCGAGACAATGGTCTGTTTCGCCTCCCCGATCTGCTTCTCCTTTCCTTCGAGCAGCTGCGCCATGCTCAGGTTCAGAAAATTGTCGATCTGATCGTTGATGAGCGGGCCGGCTATTTCGGCCGAGTGTTCGGCGAGCATCGAGTTGATGTTTTTCGCAAGCAGGTTTTCCAGCGGCGAGGTAAGGAATCCGAGCATCTGGCCGGCTCCCGAGAGAATGCCTCCCGCTATGCCGCCGCTTTTCATCTTGCCCATCACGTGTTCCACGGCTATCCGGGCAATCTTGCCGCCGAGATCCGACGTGGCAAGTGCTCCCTGAATCTTGCCCGAGAGACCCGATGCGATGTTGCCTTTTACCGCTGCTATTTCGCCGGGCGAAAGAAAGCGGCCGAGGAAAGCCTCCACGCTCTCGTGGTTACGGCGCTGTTCGGCAGCGAAGCTGTCGATGGCGGCGGATATTTTCCCGGTCATTTCGTCGGAGAGCAGCGTCTGTTCGAGCACCTCGCGGTTCATGAGGTTAGTGCTGATGGCGTTGCCGATCGACGAGGCAATCCTCGCTTTTTCTTTGGGAATTATACCGGGGGTGAAAGGCAGACGGATGCCCATTATGTATTTCGCCGTGTGGGGGCGGAAGAGCATTTTGATTGCTATGTAGTTGGTAATGTAGCCGATAACGGCTCCAATAACGGGCGGAATTATATATTGTGTAAATCCGAGCATAAAATGTGATATGAAAAGCCGGTGGTGGCAGCTATTAAGATGTAGGTTATTCGAGTTCGAACTCAAAGGCGAAATTAGGCATATTTTTTCGATTTCCAATGCGGTTATGTCGCTTTATGAGTTAAAAAAATGGCACCGTGGAACGGGTTTGACGTTTTTTAACAGATGTGTGCTCCATAGCGGCCCATGCATGTCGGTAATTTTGCCGTAGAAAACAATATAGTATATCAATATAATATTATGAAAGCACCCTATAGAATTTCAGTCGCGGCCTATAGCCGCGTTATGTCGGAGGCGGTTGCTGATATGACCGCCCGCACTGCCGGTTCAGACCGTTTCGCCGCCACGATAAAAGCGATATGCGCCTACGTGGCCGATCCTGATGCCCTTCCTGCCGATCCTGGCGCTGTGGATGAAGCGGTATGGCATATCGCAAGGGAGCAGATCGACAAAGCCGCTCTCAGGAGCGAACGGGCGCGGCGCCGTGCAGCGGAAAAACGCGGTGAGACCGTCGGGACGGCGCCACGGCAAACCGAAGCGGTTCCCGCTTTGACTGCGGCAGCTGAAATTCCGGCGGAAGAGGACGTAAACACTGCCGCGCCACCGGCGGAGTCTGACAATCCGGAAAAGCCGGCAGTGTTTCTCAACCGCCGTGCCCGTCGCGCCGCCGAGCAGACCCGCAGATGGCTCATCCGCAAGCGCAAATTAGATCCCGAAGAGGCCGACTGGATAATGAGCACCCTCTGACGGGGGTGAAATGAGCTATTCCACTCTCAGCTGCCAGAACGCCACGGCTGCGGCTGCGGCAACGTTGAGCGAATCAACACCGTGTTTCATCGGAATGCGCGCCGTGTAGTCCGCGCCGGCTATGGTTCCGGCAGGCAGACCGTCGCCCTCCGTGCCTAAAATCAGGGCGAGGCGCGGTTCGGCGGAGAGCACGGGCGAGTCGATGGGCAGCGACCTGTCGGTCAGCGCCATGGCAGCAGTCTTGAAGCCTAAGGCGCGGAGTTCTGAGGAGTAATCGTCAGACCACGTCCAGGGCACGAGAAACACCGAACCCATCGACACCCTCACCGAGCGCCTGTTCAGCGGGTCGCACGAGGTTTTCGACAGCACCACGGCGTCGATTCCGATAGCCGCCGCCGAGCGGAAAATGGCGCCGATATTGGTGGTGTCGGTCACACCGTCGATTACCGCCACCCGCCGCGCTCCCGCGCAGATGTCGGCTACCGGAGGAATGGCGGGGCGGCGCATTGCGCAGAGAACGCCGCGTGTAAGAGTATAGCCGGTAAGCTGCGCAAGAAGCTCGCGCTCACCCGTATACACCGCCATATCGTCGGGGCAGCGGGCGAGAATCGGAGCGGCGTCGCCCTCGAGATGCTTCCGCTCGCAAAGGAGCGCCACGGGCTGCAGCCCCTTGTCGAGAGCCACGTTGATCACTTTGGGGCTTTCGGCAATGAAGATGCCGCGCGAGGGATCGAGCCGGTTGCGCAGCTGCGCCTCAGTCATGGAGCCGAAAATCTCCACGCCGGGGTGGGAGAGCGATTCAATGGTCTGGACAGTCATGGAAGTTTCGTTTGTGCAAAGTTACGCAATTATAGGCCAATGTAAAAATCGGTCACGGCTTTTTCATTTAAAATAAGCCCGTAAAACGGGTCAATGTAAAAACCGGTTGTTAAAAAATAGCGGCGTAGCCGCAAACTGCGCTGCAGGGCAGCGCC
>ERZ779889.155-NODE-155-length-92145-cov-5.828581_pt1 | contig 92145 bp, 68 predicted proteins | sample MGYA00511030_ERZ779889 | MGnify/ENA primary metagenome ERZ779889 (study PRJEB29588, sample SAMEA2160616) | human gut metagenome | biome: human gut; feature: human-associated habitat; material: faeces | place: Denmark | collected 2008/2010 ...
CGGCTTCAAGTTACATCTCATATGCAACGAACGCGGAGAGCTCCTGAATTTTATGATTACCCCGGGTGATGTGGATGACCGTAAACCCCTTGAATACAAGGCCTTTGTGAAATTCATCTACGGAAAGATTGTCGGCGATAAGGGATACATCGGCAGGAATCTTTTTGAGAGACTGTTCGTGGACGGCATACAACTTATAACCAGGTTGAAAAGCAACATGAAAGGAGCATTGATGTCACTCTCAGACAAACTGCTACTCAGAAAACGGGCCATTATCGAGACTGTCAATGACGAACTTAAGAATATAGCACAGGTGGAACATTCAAGACACAGGAGTTTTGATAATTTTATCGTCAACCTGTTGGGTGCAATTGCTGCATATTGTTGCTTTCCGAAGAAGCCGTGTATCAATGTTACAAGAACTCTTGACACACAGCTCGCTTTGTTTTGAATTCGTCGAACTCACGTTAATCACATGTCGGAATGGTGCTTTTTGAAATTCAGAAAAATATATCTTAAATATAATTCATTCACATTCAATGCCTTATAAAATATCTTCATAATCCACGTATTTGCATTCCAAGGAGAATCTGCGCGCAAATACTCGCGTATTTTTTGGGGTAGAATAGAAAACTCAGACGAAAAAAGTATAGGACACTTAAAATCTGTAAGTGCCCCATATTGTTTCATTTTAGCAATATGGAACAACGCTTATTAGAAATTGAAGCAGTATGACTGCTAATGAAATCTATTCCACACTGAAATTCCGCTAAGTCAATGCATCTTTATGACTCAAGAATTCTACAAGCTCTGACTTAATCATTTCAGTTCGCTGAATGATAAGAATCACTTAAACAACTTTCTGAAAGAAGGTGGTATCGGTGTTTCAAACTCCATGCGCTCACCTGTAATCGGATGATAGAAACAAAGCAGATAAGCATGAAGACAAAGGCGTCGTAACGGGTTGTCCCCATTTCCATATTTGACGTCTCCACACACAGGATGACCTATGTCTGCCGAATGAACACGTATTTGATTCTTTCTTCCAGTTTCAAGCTTAAACTCTACGAGTGTATGTTCTGTAGTCCTTGCGAAAACATTAAAATGAGTCACAGCATATTTACCGCCATTATCTACAGGAGACGAATATGTGATATATGCCTTATTGTCCTTTAGCCAACTTGATATTGTACCACCATCTTCTATTATCTCTCCACTCACAACAGCCACATATCGGCGGTCATAAACTATATTATGCCAGTTATGTTCCAAAATTTGTTCTGTCTCATAATCTTTGGCGTATATCATAAGCCCGCTTGTATCACGATCAAGTCTGTGTACAACATGAATCGAACAGTTCTGCCTGCTTTTATGCAGGTAATCATCCAACACGGTCTTTACATTCAATGAAGAATGACCTGCTGCCATGGAAAGTATGCCGCAGTTTTTTTCTATAACAATAATCCAACGATCCTCATATACAATCTTCAGATATTTGCTTTTAAATGTATTGTTTTCCTTCTTCTGACTTACAGCAATCTTCATTCCGGTCTTCAACGGGAAATTATATTGTGTAACCACCTTTCCATTAACCTTTATTCCCCTACCCTGCAGAATGGACTTTATCTTTGTCCGGCTCTCATTTAAATTTTCGATAAGATATTCAAGCAACGGCGCATCATTATTTACGACATAATGCGCATAATCATTACCCACATTATATAAATTGGACTTCATATATACTTATACTAATAATCGGCAAAGATAATGTAATTCAATCTTACTGCAAAATAATTGAGTTCTTATATTTTATACATTAGTAACAATATATCCAAAATATAGATAATACCATAAATATCAAATGCATACAAAAGATTCTTTTATTTTTGGATATTCACAGTATTTACACTAACTTTGCACACTAAAAAATAACATATAACACAATAAACAAAAGGAATGATTACTGTAACAAATCTTGCAATCCAATTCGGGAAACGAGTATTATACAAAGACGTAAACATTAAGTTCACTCCTGGTAACATTTATGGAGTTATTGGTGCCAACGGTGCAGGAAAATCCACTCTTTTAAAAGCAATAAGTGGTGAGCTCGAGCCCAATAAGGGTAGTGTCGAATTAGGTCCGGGAGAACGTCTGTCCGTATTGGAACAGGATCACTTCAAATACGACAATTACAACGTTCTTGATACCGTCCTGATGGGGCATGAACCTCTGTGGAAAAATATGAAAGAACGTGAAGAACTATATTCCAAACCGGAAATGTCTGAGGCAGACGGAAACCGGGCAGCAGAGCTGGAAGAGAAGTTTGCCGAAATGGGAGGCTGGGAAGCTGAAAGCAATGCGGCACAAATGTTGTCAAATCTTGGCATAAAAGAAGATCTTCACCATAAACAGATGAGCGAGCTTTCCAACAACGAAAAAGTTCGCGTAATGTTGGCGAAAGCACTATTCGGAAATCCTGATAACTTGCTCCTGGATGAGCCGACCAATGACCTGGACCTGGATACAGTACAATGGCTTGAGGAATATCTGAGCAATGTGGAACAGACTGTTCTCGTGGTAAGCCACGACCGTCACTTCCTTGATGCGGTCAGCACACAGACTGTCGATATCGATTACGGAAAAGTAACGGTATTTGCGGGAAACTATTCATTCTGGTATGAGAGCTCTCAATTAGCGCTAAAACAAGCACAAAACCAGCGCCAGAAGGCTGAGGAAAAGCGCAAGGAGCTTGAAGAGTTTATACGTCGTTTCTCTGCTAATGTTGCTAAAAGTAAGCAGACAACAAGTCGTAAAAAGATGTTGGAGAAACTCACTGTTGAGGAAATACGTCCTTCCAGCAGAAAATATCCAGGCATTATATTCCAGATGGAACGTGAACCCGGTAATCAGATTCTTGAGGTTGAAGGTCTGAAAGCTACCGACACAGATGGAACTGTACTGTTTGACAACGTGAGCTTCAATATAGAGAAAGGTCAGAAAGTCGTCTTCCTGAGTCATACGCCAAAAGCAATGACCGCCTTGTTTGAGATCATAAATGGAAACAGGGAACCTGACGCAGGAACATATAAATGGGGAGTTACCATTACAACAGCTTACCTGCCACTTGATAATACGGAATTCTTCAAGAGCGATATGAATTTGGTTGAATGGCTTAGCCAATATGGTCATGGAAATGAAGTCGCAATGAAAGGCTATCTCGGCAGAATGCTCTTTTCGGGAGAAGAGGTTATGAAAAAAGTAAATGTTCTGTCCGGAGGTGAGAAAATGAGATGTATGATAGCACGCATGCAGCTTAAGAATGCCAACTGTCTCATACTGGATACTCCGACAAACCATCTTGATTTGGAAAGTATTCAGGCTTTCAACAATAATCTCATCAGCTTTAAAGGTAATATACTTTTCGCAAGTCATGACCACGAATTCATACAGACAGTGGCAAACAGAATAATAGAACTGACTCCATCTGGTACAATTGACAAACTGATGGATTACGATGATTACATATATAACGAACAGATAAAGGAGCTGAAAGCCAAAATGTATAATGTATGACATTATAAATATTGGCAAGTTTTTTGCTGTATGATTAAAAACTGTCAACACTATGAACACAGAAGATGTAAATATTAAAAAGCAGACAGAAGAAGAAATAAATGATTCTGCTGCAAAAGAAGATAATCAGACAAAGTCTGCAAATGAAAATGCAGAAAACGAAGATTCAGCAACAAAAGAATCAGATACTGATGAACTGACTGCTGTTAAAGAGGAATTGAAACAGCTAAAAGATAGCTATCTTAGAAAAGTTGCAGAGTTTGAGAACTACAAAAAAAGAACTCTGAAAGAAAAGACAGAACTTATTCTGAATGGTAGCGAAAAGACTATAGTAGCAATATTACCTGTTCTTGATGATTTTGAACGCGCAATGGCAGACAAAAGCGATGATCCTAAGGTTATCAAAGAAGGTATGCAACTCATTTTCAATAAATTCAACAAAATACTTAAAAGTATTGGTGTAGAAAAAATTGAAACTGAGGATAAGGACTTTAATGTTGACTATCATGAAGCGATAGCAATGATTCCAACACCAGATGATAGTAAAAAAGGAAAAGTTATGGATTGTGTCCAAACAGGATACACCTTGAACAATAAAGTTATTCGTCACGCTAAAGTTGCAGTAGGACAATAAAATGGCAAAAAGAGATTATTACGAAGTATTGGGCGTTGATAAAAACGCCACAGAAGATGAAATAAAGAAGGCATACCGGAAGATTGCCATAAAATATCATCCGGATAGAAATCCAGGAAACAAAGAGGCCGAAGAAAAGTTCAAAGAAGCAGCTGAGGCTTATGATGTACTTCATGATCCACAGAAGCGTCAGCAATATGATCAATTCGGTTTTGAGACGCCTAATAGCGGATTTGGAGGTTTCGGAGGAAGTGGAAGCTTCTCAATGGATGATATTTTCTCCATGTTCGGAGATATTTTCGGTAACTTCGGCGGTGCCGGCGGTGGAAGTCAAAGGAGAAGGCCACAATACCGTGGTGCCGATCTTAGAATGAAAATATCACTCACATTACAGGAGATATCTACAGGAATAACAAAAAAATTCAAGGTAAAAAAGGATATTGTATGCCCCCATTGTAATGGTAGCGGAGCCGAGACAGGAAGTCATCCTGAGACATGTCCCAATTGTCATGGCTCGGGTGTTGTTATGCGGTCTGTAAGAACAGGATTTGGCATTATGCAGACACAAACTGAATGCCCGACTTGTCACGGTGAAGGAACCATAATAAAAAATAAATGTAAAAACTGCAATGGCACAGGTGTAATAAAAGGTGAGGAAGTCGTTGAGATAAAGATTCCGGCTGGCGTCGCAGATGGAATGATTGTCAATATACCCGGCAAAGGAAATGCAGGACCTCATAATGGAATAAATGGAGATATACAAGTTTACATTTCTGAAATAGCCGACAAAACATTTGTTAGGGACGGAAACGATCTGATATACAATCTATTACTTGATATTCCTACTGCAATATTGGGAGACACGGTTGAGATTCCAACAATAGACGGAACAAAAGTAAAAATAAAAATAGATCCGGGCACGCAGCCAGGTAAGACCTTAAGACTTAGAGGTAAGGGATTGCCGTCTGTACATGGTTATGGTAATGGGACGGGTGATATTGTTGTTAATATCAGCGTTTATATTCCTAAAACACTTAGCAAAAGTGAGAAGAAAATGATTGAGGAATTGAAAGAAAGTGATAACTTCAAGGGAAATGAAACAATCAAAAAATCAATTTTTGAAAAATTCAGAAGCTATTTCAATTAAATGAATGCCTCAATTACAAGTGTTGGTATATATAAATTAAACATTAAAGAATAATGAATTATCCTGAAACGATAAATTATTTATTCAATATAGCACCGGTGTTTGAACACATCGGTGCTTCAGCTTATAAAGAAGGGCTTGAAAATACTTATCTTTTGGATGAACATTTTGGACATCCTCATAGAAAATTCAAAAGCATACATGTAGCTGGAACCAACGGTAAGGGTTCTTGTTCACACACATTAGCTGCTATTTTACAAGAAGAAGGATATAAAGTAGGATTATATACTTCGCCACATATTATTGATTTTAGGGAAAGAATTAAAGTCAACGGAGTATGTATTAGTGAACAGTATGTTGTTGATTTTGTTGAGAAAGAAAAAAATTTCTTTGAAAAACTCCATCCTTCTTTCTTCGAACTTACAACTGCTATGGCTTTCAAATATTTTGCAGAACAAAATGTTGATTATGCGGTAATTGAAGTAGGTCTTGGAGGAAGACTGGATTGCACAAATATAATAACTCCGATACTTTCTGTAATAACAAATATCAGTTTGGATCATACAAACTTTTTAGGTGATACACTCGAAAAAATAGCAAAAGAAAAAGCCGGTATAATAAAAGAAAATATACCAGTAATTATCGGAGAGACAACAAGTGAAACAATGCTTGTATTCAGAACAAAAGCAGATACTATGCATGCAGACATTACATTTGCAGATTCTGATGACGAAATACAATCTTTCACTATAGAAAAGAATGGCATTACATATGTTACTAAGAGCTTTGGAATAATACATGGAGAACTCGGAGGTATATATCAGCGAAAAAATACAAATACAATATTACATGCCTTAAAGTTTTTATGTAAGCAACATATAATAAAAGACATGAAATCAATTAAAAATGGATTTTCGAATGTATGCGAGCTTACTGGTTTACTTGGACGATGGCAGCAAATAGGTGCAAATCCGACTGTTATTTGTGATACAGGACATAATGTAGGAGGATGGATATATATTAGTCAACAATTAAAATTGCAACAATACAAAAGATTACACATCGTCTTTGGAATGGTTGATGACAAGGATATAGATGGAGTGATGAATCTTTTACCCCAAAATGCAATTTATTATTTCACAAGACCACAATCCAAAAGAGCATTTCCCGAGAGATTGGTTCAAAGTAAAGCTCTTGAGCACAACTTACAGGGCGATTGTTACAGTGATGTTCCTTCAGCATACAATGCCGCAATAAAACAAGCATCACCTGATGATATGATATTTGTTGGAGGCAGTAGTTATGTTGTCTCAGATTTATTGCTATACATGCAACAACGACTTATATAACACCACCCATACTTAACGGTTTTTAACACCGATGTAAATACATTTTTAAATATTTCTTTTGTCAAATTCGTTTTTTTTCAGTTACTTTGCAATAATAAGATATAACTAAAAACTTATTACAATATGAACATAAAAGACGCAGAGAATATCTGTGGCCTGAAACATAAAGATTTTCAGACCACAATAAACGGGAAAAAAACGGATTTGTATATCCTTAAAAATACATTAGGTAATGAAGTTGCCATAACAAATTACGGAGGTGCTATAGTAGCAATCATGGTTCCCGATAAAAACGGGAAAATGGCAAATGTTATACAGGGACATGATAACATTGTCGATGTCATAAATTCCCCAGAGCCATATCTCTCCACCTTAATCGGACGGTATGGAAATAGAATTTGCAAAGGACAATTTCAGTTAAATGGGAAAAAATACAGTGTACCCGTAAATAATGGCCCCAATTCATTACATGGAGGATTACATGGATTTAATGCCAAAGTTTGGGACGCATTGCAAATGAATTCACAGACGTTAGTATTGAAATATGTAAGTCCCTACGGAGAAGAAGGATTCTCTGGCGAAGTTAAAGTAACTGCAGTTTACACATTCAATGATGAGAATGAGCTTATTATCGATTATTTAGCAACAACAAATAAGAAGACTGTTATTAACCTAACAAGTCATGGATTTTTCTCATTGGCAGGCATTAACAACCCTACCCCTACAATTGAAAATCTAATATGTGAAATTAATGCCGATTATTATTTGCCAATAGATGAGACATCAATACCGACAGGCGAAATAAGATTTGTGAAAAACACCCCATTCGACTTTAGAACGCCTAAAATTATCGGTCAGGATATTGACGCAAACGATGAGCAAATCAGAAATGGCGCAGGATACGATCATTGCTATGTATTAAACAAGAATGAAGAAGGAGAGCTGAGCTTTGCTGCAAAAGTAACAGAGACAGAAAGTGGTCGTACGATGGAAGTATATACCACCGAACCTGGATTGCAATTCTATACTGACAATTGGGCAGACGGATATAAGGGACAGCATGGCGCGACATTCCCACGTAGAAGTGCTGTTTGTTTCGAAGCACAGCACTTCCCAGATTCGCCCAATCATCCCTACTTCCCTTCTGTTGTATTAAATCCTGACGAGCGATATACTCAGAAAACAATATATAAATTCGGCGTAGCAGATAAATAATCAATTACAAATATTTTAAACAATAATACTAAAAACATTAAAAAGTAAAATGGAAAATTCAAAAAAACAACAGAGTAGCATTATTGCCATTATTACAATGATGTTCCTCTTTGCAATGATTTCATTTGTAACAAATCTTGCAGCTCCATTCGGTTTAATTTGGGGAAATCAATATTCATGGGCTGGTATGATGGGTAATATGATGAACTTCCTCGCCTACCTGTTCATGGGAATCCCGGCTGGAATGATGCTCGAAAGAATCGGTTACAAGAAAACATCTATCTTAGCTATGGCTGTTGGTTTCATCGGTCTTGCAGTACAGTATCTTTCAAGTATAGTTGGCGCAGATACAGCCATATTTACTGTAAGCGGTGAACCAGTAATGTTAAACTTTGTGATATACATGCTGGGAGCATTTATATGCGGCTTCTGTGTATGTATGCTTAACACTGTGGTTAATCCTATGTTGAACCTGCTCGGTGGTGGTGGAAACAGAGGTAATCAGTTGATTCAGACTGGTGGTACCCTTAACTCTCTTACAGCAACATTAACTCCACTTTTCGTAGGTGTGCTTATAGGACAGGTAACAGATAAGACAGCCATGAGCGATGTATCTCCTCTGCTGTTTATTGCAATGGCTGTATTTGCAATATCAATTGTTGTTATTTCGTTCGCAACAATACCGGAGCCACATCTTAGAAAGAAAGGTGAGAACAAAAAAGAAAAGATGGAGCATTCACCTTTGGCTTTCCGCCACACATTATTAGGTGTTATTGCCATTTTCTTCTATGTAGGAATTGAGGTAGGTATCCCTTCACAACTTACATTCTATCTTGCTAATCCTGTAAGTGATGGTGGTATTGGTATTGCAAACGGAGCTGCCATCGGAGGTGCTATCGCCGCTATTTATTGGATGCTTATGCTTGTAGGACGTTTCTCAAGTAGTTTTATAAGTGGATATGTTTCTACAAGAACTCAGATTATATCTGTAGCCGCCACTGCAATAGTATTATTGCTCGTTGCAATATTATTACCAAGCGAGTTTACAATGTCAATGCCTGGATACAGTGCAGCAGAAGGTTTTGCAATGTTTGAGGTACCAGTAAAATGTCTGTTTATTGTCCTCTGTGGTCTCTGCACATCTGTTATGTGGGGAGGTATATTCAACCTGGCAGTTGAAGGACTTGGCAAATATACAGCAGCTGCATCCGGTATCTTCATGACAATGGTTGTAGGTGGTGGCATCATGCCTCTGATACAGAACCTGATTGCATCATCTGCAGGATATATCACAAGTTACTGGCTTGTTATAGCAATGCTTGCATACATCCTTTATTATGGTGTAAGCGGATGCAAAAATGTAAATAAAGATATTCCAGTATAAAGAATAAATAAAAGGTTTTGTATTCTTTTTCATTATGATTATAGAGTACAAAACCTTTCTGTCTTGACTACTCTATTAATAACTAATTACAACACCTATTATTAAAAAGCACTATTATGGATATTGAATTTGTAAGAAGTAGATTCATCAAACATTTTGATGGCAAAACAGGAAACATATACACCTCACCCGGACGTATTAACCTTATAGGTGAACATACGGACTATAACGGAGGATATGTTTTCCCCGGAGCAGTAGATAAAGGTATCATGGCTGAAGTTCGTCCTAATGGTCTCGATACTGTTATGTGTTATTCCATTGACCTGAAAGATCGTGTAGAATTTAAAGTAGATGATCCTCAAGGACCACGCGCCAGCTGGGCACGCTACATCTACGGCATTGTACAGGAAATGAGAAAATTAGGCGTTGACGTAAAAGGTTTTAACACTGCTTTTGCCGGTGATGTTCCATTAGGTGCCGGCATGTCTTCTTCCGCAGCTCTTGAAAGTTGTTTTGCGTTCGCCATAAATGATCTTTTCGGTGGCAACAAAGTCAGTAAGTGGGATATGGTTCTTGCTGGCCAGGCAACAGAGCACAATTACTGTGGAGTAAACTGCGGTATTATGGATCAATTTGCCAGCGTCTTCGGAAAAGAGGGATGCCTTATGCGCCTTGATTGCCGCAGCCGCGAGTTTGAATACTTCCCGTTCAAACCAGTTGGATACAAACTCGTATTACTTAATTCATGCGTTAAACACGAGCTTGCCGGTTCTCCGTACAACGACAGACGCAACAGCTGTGAAAATGTAGTTAAGCACATTGCGGCAAAGCATCCGGAAGGTAAATATGAAACACTGCGCGATTGTACATGGGAACAGCTGGATGAGGTAAAAGGCGAAATAAGTGAAGAAGATTACAAGCGCGCTCACTTTGTACTCGGTGAGAAAGACCGTGTCCTTGCTGTATGCGATGCATTAAATGCCGGTGACTATGAAACCGTAGGAAAGAAAATGTACGAAACACATTACGGCCTTAGCAAAGAATATGAGGTTTCTTGTGAAGAGCTTGACTTCCTGAATGATATCGCAAAAGAGAATGGTGTAACCGGAAGTCGTATAATGGGTGGAGGCTTCGGCGGATGCACAATTAATCTCGTAAAAGAGGAGCTCTATGATAAGTTTATCGCAGACGCCAAGGAGAAGTATCTCGCAAAATATGGCAAAGAGCCTAAGGTTTATGATGTAGTCATAGGTGACGGTTCACGCAAAGTATGCTAATAAGTATTCAAATAATTATTTGTCAATAGTTTAGTATAACAATAAATACACAATATGAAAAATATAAGAAATATTTTATTAGGATTAGGATCTGTTGCTGCCTTAATGACATCATGTGCTGGTGGCAACGGCAATCTTACAGAATCCGGACTTGATCCTGCTAAGTTTGATACAATAATAAACAATAAAAAAGTGCAATTATTCGTTCTCAAGAACGAAAAAGCAGAAGTCTGTGTAACCAACTTCGGTGCACGTGTTGTTTCCATTTGTGTTCCCAATAAGAACAATGCTCCTACCGATGTCGTATTAGGTTTCGATAATATCGCTCAATATGCAGACACCGTAAACAGCCCGAGCGACTTCGGCGCTGCAATAGGTCGATATGCAAATCGTATAAACAAAGGTCAGATAACTGTTGCCGGTAAGAAAATACAACTTCCTCGTAACAATTACGGACACTGCTTACACGGAGGACCTTCAGGTTGGCAGTATCAGGTGTATGACGGCGAACAGCTAAATGACACAACTCTGAGATTAGTCCTTAATTCTCCTGACGGAGATAATAATTTCCCCGGAAACGTTACTGCAACAGTTACATATACACTGTTGAGCGACAATACTTTGGATATGAAGTTCGAAGCAACTACAGACAAAGAAACTGTCGTAAACATGACAAACCATTCTTATTTCAATCTGTCAGGTGATCCGTCAAAGCCTGGTACAAATATGGTTCTGTATATAAATGCAGATAAATATACTCCTTCTGACAGTACATTCATGACAACAGGAGAAATCAGAGACGTTTATGGTACACCAATGGATTTCACAAAGCGTCACGCATTGTATGAAACAATCGGAGATACAACGTTTGACCAGATTAAGAATGCTAAAGGTTATGACCACAACTGGTGTCTGAACACATACAAAGACGGAAAAGGTGATGATAAGAAGGTAGCAGCTTCTCTTTATTCACCGGAAAGTGGAATCTTTATGGAAGTGTTCACAAATGAACCGGGACTCCAGGTTTATACAGGCAATTTCCTTGATGGCAAGATTAAAGGCAAAAAAGGAATCGCATATCCTCAGAGAGCCTCTGTATGTCTTGAGTCACAGAAATATCCTGATTCACCGAACAAAAAAGGATGGCCTTCTCCATACCTGAAACCGGGAGAGAAATATTATAGCCACGTAGCTTACAGATTCAGTGTAAGATAAATAAACAGGTACAAATAATAAAAAGAGGAAATGTTAATACATGCATTTCCTCTTTTTGTATTTAATATTTTAAATAAAGAATATACCTTGAGCGATTATATAAGATATGATAAATTGCCTGTTGTTTTATAGATATAAATTGACAAATCCATCAGCCATAATATCGATTCTTATAAGTCATGAAACAGCATAAATGGAGCCGTAATATAGACAGATTGAGACTACTATATGGTTTATTTAATAAAGTGATACAAGCTCTTGAGACTCACCCGATAAATATAAAAAATTATCCATACATCATGTAAAACTCAATACGATGTTTATAAGCTTTATGCAGCTTAGTGGAAATTCGCTATGGATTGGTTGCATATAGAAAATCATAATGTCACTTCAGAATAAGTGGTATTTTCTCTACTGAAATTAAAAACAATATTGTATATTTTCAAATTTTAAGTATCCTGTGAGTTTTCCTTCTGAGTTTACCTTTCTACCCCATAAAATAAACGAATATTTGCGAGTCTGCTCTCCATAGTACGCAAAAAAGTGGAATATGAGAGACTCACGCAAAACATTGAACAACAACTAATTACATATAACAGCTATTCCCCGTTTACACAACAAGCATCATTTCGGCATGTAATTAAGCCCATATCAGATGCTAAAACGCGCCAAACTACACTATAAAACGGACTTAATCAGCCCATCAAACGGGCATTATCAGAAAACATGATGAATTATTCCGGAATACAGTCCTGGGTATATTAAAGACTGTATAGCCATAAAGGCTCTTCACAACGCGGAATTTAAGCTCCACGTGCATCTCTTTTACGAATTTATTTTGTCAAAATAAGTCAAAAAAAATTGTAAGTTGATTATTTGAGTTTTCTTTTAAAAAGCTGACATCAATAGTGAGGAAAAGTATGGGCAATATGTGCTGCTTTTGTTGTAATGATTTATTGGTTTTGACAACATAAATTTATTATTACGTAGGATTCATGCCGTCATGATTCATGTCACCCTACACTATCAGGAGGCGTTCTGTCTTTCTATGGCTATTCATAATAAAACCATGCTCAACATAATTTCTACTTAGCTATATTTGCTACCACAATCTTTACTTTATTTTTGTCAAAGACATGTCAGAAGCCCTAGGAAGCACATCACAGTAAGTGTATGAATCATTATTACCAAATAACCAGTTTAGATATCAATAGACACAAATAAAACGCAACAAATACGTATAAATACGAAAAACCGTTATTAAAGGGGCACTTTTATAATGTGAATGTGTCTATAAATAAAACATTTTCCCTATATTTGCATTAGAAATTCACAAAGATCACATTTCAAACTAAAATCATAATGAACGATAAGAATTTAATGAATCATGCAGCAGACAACATCAGGATTCTTGCTGTATCGATGGTAGAGAAAGCAAAGTCTGGTCATCCAGGTGGCGCGATGGGAGGAGCTGATTTCATTAATGTACTTTTCTCAGAATTCTTAGTGTACGATCCCAATAATCCAGAATGGGAAGGTCGCGACAGATTCTATCTCGACCCGGGACACATGTCTCCCATGCTGTATGCAGTCCTGGCAATGCAGGGAAAATACACAATAGACGAACTGAAACAATTCAGACAGTGGGGGTCAATTACTCCGGGACACCCTGAACGCGATATCAAACATGGTATAGAAAACACATCAGGACCTTTAGGACAGGGCCATACATATGCCGTCGGTGCCGCAATCGCAGAGAAATTCCTTGAAGCACGTCTCAGCCACACGATGATGCAGCATAAAATTTACGCATATATATCAGACGGCGGAATTCAAGAAGAGATATCACAGGGCGCAGGACGAATCGCAGGTCTGCTGCATTTGGACAATCTTATAATGTTCTATGATGCCAATGAGATACAATTATCAACGGAATGTGATGTCGTGATGAGCGAAGACACGAAAATGAAGTATCAGGCATGGGGATGGAATGTTTTGGAAATAAACGGAAATGACCTTGACGAGATACGGGACGCTCTTAAAAAAGCTAATGAGGAGAAGACACGCCCTACCCTCATTATCGGACACACTATAATGGGTAAAGGTGCCATCAAAGGTGATGGAACAAGTTATGAGAGAAATGTAAATACCCACGGAGCACCTTTAGGACACGACTCGTATGTCAATACGGTGAAGAATCTTGGTGGCGATATTGACAATCCGTTTGTAATATTCGATGACGTAAAAGAACTTTACGAGAACAGGAGAAAAGAACTTCTGGAGATAGTCGGAAAACGTCACCAGGAAGAAAACAAATGGAGAGAAGCCAATCCTGAAACCGCTAAACTGATGGATAAATGGTTTTCAGGTAAAGCTCCGCAGGTAGATTGGAGTTCGGTAACTCAGCAACGCGATGTTGCTACACGTGTCGCTTCTTCTGTTTGTCTCGGTGTATTAGGCGAGCAGGTACACAATATGGTATGCTCTTCTGCAGACTTGTGTAACTCAGACAAGACAGACGGATTCCTTAAGAAGACCCACGAGTTCAAGGCAGGTGACTTCAGCGGAGCATTCCTACAGGCTGGTGTAAGCGAACTTACGATGGCCTGCATCTGCATAGGTATGTATCTCCACGGTGGAGTAATCCCGGCTTGTGGTACGTTCTTCGTATTTTCAGACTATATGAAACCGGCCATAAGAATGGCTGCTCTTATGCAGGTTCCGATAAAATTCATCTGGTCACACGATGCTTTCCGTGTAGGAGAAGACGGCCCAACCCATGAACCGGTGGAGCAGGAAGCCCAAATCCGACTTATGGAGAAGCTTAAGAACCATAATGGTCAGGACTCAGTAAGAGTGTTCCGCCCGGCTGACGGTGGCGAGACAACAGTATGCTGGCAAATGGCTGTAGAGAATATGGACACTCCGACTGCACTTATTTTCTCCAGACAACCAGTCAACAGCCTTCCTGAAGGTACGGATTATGAGCAGGTACGCAAAGGTGCTTATATCGTAAAAGGCTCGGATGAGGATTACGATGTCATTCTCCTTGCATCAGGCTCAGAAGTGGCAACACTTCTTGCCGGAGCCGAACTCTTGCGCAAAGACGGCATAAAACTCCGTATTGTGAGTGTTCCTTCTGAAGGATTGTTCAGAAGTCAGAGCAAGGAATATCAGGAAAGCATACTCCCAAATGGAGCAAAGATCTTCGGTCTTACCGCCGGATTGTCTGTAACCCTTGAGGGCCTGGTTGGTTCCAATGGCATAGTATATGGAATGAATACATTTGGCTATTCTGCACCGTATAAAGTACTTGATGAGAAATTAGGATTCACTGCTGAAAATATATACAAGCAGGTCAAAATGTTTATCTCTAATAAATAAAAACGTAAAGCTATGGAAATAAAAACAGTAGGATTAGCATGCGATCACGCAGGCTATGCGTTAAAAAAATTTGTGGTGCAATATCTGGAATCGCATAACATTCCTTACAAGGATTACGGCACCTACAGCGACCTGAGCTGCGACTATCCTGACTTCGGTCATGCACTTGCTAAGGGCATTGTAGAAGGTGAAGTATATCCAGGTATAGGAATATGTGGTAGCGGTGAAGGAATGTGTATGACTCTCAACCGTCATAAAGGTGTCAGAGCAGGACTTGCTTGGACACCGGAGATTGCTCATATGATAAGGCAGCACAACGATGCTAATGTTCTTGTCATGCCAGGAAGATTTATCGACAACAAAACATCGGAAAAGATAATGGACGAGTTCTTCAACACAACATTTGAGGGAGGACGTCATCAGAACCGAATAAATAAGATAGACCAACTGTAGAGAAGAAAGACATATAAACAAATCCGTAAGGGTGAGACAAAGAGCAGACCGTGTTTTCTGGTTATAAGATAAGATTCCTATCAGAACAGTAAAGAATAGGTTCTATGTATAAGAGGAAACCAGAACATTCACAACTGCCTTTTGTTCCACCCTTTATTAATTTATTCTAGATTATGAAAAAACTCATCATTCTTTTACTATTATTCGTCATAATAAACAATATGACGATAAATGCAAGGAGCAGCATCCGGCCCAATATTCCTCAGAAAGAAGATACAGATACTGAGGTCACGTTCAAAAAAAGAATGAATGTCATAGGAAAACAATTTTTCAACCTGAACGGTCTGAATGCAACATCAGAAGAAAAAAAAATTCTGACATTCCTATATGCTTACATGCCACTTGCCGACATAACCGACTACCCTACCTCATTTTTCATGAACAATATAAGATATTCACTGAAAGCAAGAAAAGAGATGACGTGGGGATCAAAGGTTCCTGAAAATCTTTTCAAACATTTTGTGATACCAATCAGAGTCAATAATGAGGCTCTCGATTCATCAAGAGTTGTGTTTTACAATGAGCTGAAAGAACGGGTTAACGGCAAGAGCATGTATGACGCAATTCTAGAGGTAAACCACTGGTGTCATGAGAAAGTGACATATCAACCCTCTGACGCCCGCACATCATCGCCTTTGGCCACTGTGAAAACAGCTACTGGACGGTGTGGTGAACAGAGCACGTTTACTGTTGCAGCCCTGCGCTCAGTAGGCATCCCGGCACGTCAGGTGTATACCCCACGCTGGGCACATACCGACGACAACCATGCATGGGTAGAAGCATGGGCTGACGGAAAATGGTATTTCCTCGGAGCATGCGAGCCTGAACCTGTTCTTAATCTCGGATGGTTCAACGCACCCGCATCACGTGCCATGCTTATGCATACAAGGGTGTTTGGTGACTATCATGGACCGGAAGAAGTTATACTGCGGTCATCCAATTTCACTGAGATAAATGTAACCGATAATTATGCGGCCACCTCGCCCCTCAGGATAACTGTTATAGACCAAGACAACAGACCAATAGATAACGCAAGAGTTGATTTTAAAATATACAACTATGCAGAGTTCTGTACAGTTGCGACAAAATATACTGACAAGGAAGGACATACTGGTCTTACCGCCGGCAACGGAGATATGCTCATATGGGCATCGAAAGACAATTGCTATGCATGGCGTAAAGTATCCTTTGGTAAGGATCACACGGTTACAATTACCATTGATACAGACAATAAGGAAACTGACAATGATATCAGCAAAGTCGTAGAAGACACACTGACAATTGTGCCTCCTGCAGAAAAAGCCGTAATACCAGACCTTAGTGAAGAACAGGTCAAAGCCAATAAAATAAGATTCGCTTACGAGGATTCGCTGAGAAAAGCATACACGTCAACATTCCTAAACAAAGAACAGGCTGATAAAATAGCCAGTTATGCCTCTGAATATATTGTTAAATCAAGAGGCAATCACAAAACTATTGTTGACTTTATCAACCGTCATAAAGACAATCCAGAACGTACTGTTGCCCTGCTCGCCACTCTCAGCGACAAGGATCTGCGCGACATAACTACAGAAATACTCGAAGACAACTTCACTGCTCAAAGTGATCAAATCTCTCCAAGGGTCGAAGACGAAATGATAATCACCCCATTCAAACATTATCTCGCATCTGCATTCAGCAAAAAAGAGGTTGAAAGATTCCGTAAAGATCCTTCTGAATTAGCTGCATGGATAGAAAAAAATATAAGAATAGATAAGGACAGTCTCGCTCTACAGATTGCCCAGACACCTGTCGGCGCAATGCGTTCGCACATAACAACCCCACGCTCAAGAGATATTCTCTTTGTTGATGCAGCAAGAAGTCTAGGCATAGAGGCACGAAAGGATGCAGTGACTTCAAAAGTTCAATACCGCTCCGGAAATGATTGGATTGACATACGATTTGACAATACTGATATAAAGAAACAAAGCAAAAAAGGAAGACTCGTCCTGTCATATACACCAGAGAAACATCTTGAAGATCCTTTATACTACAGCCACTTCACTATCAGCAAAATAGAAAACGGCTGTACCAAACTTCTGAATATGGAAGAGGGACAGTCTGATATGGGCAATGGTACAAGCTGGAGCAATACTTTCAAGAACGGTGTGACACTTGATGTCGGTACCTATATGTTGACTACAGGAACACGTCTTGCCAACGGCAGTGTACTCGCGTCGAACAAGATATTCAACATTGCTGCAGACAAGACAACAATGTTATCCTTGGATATGCGCCAAAGTACATCAGAAGTAAGCGTAATAGGCTCATTCAACAGCGAATCTACATTCATTAAGGATGATAAGGAAGTTTCCATACTGTCACAGACAGGTCGTGGCTACTATGTTCTTGGCGTGATAAATACCGGTCAGGAACCGACTAACCACACTCTGCACGACATAGAGAAGATAAAGAAACAATTTGAACAATGGGGACGTCCACTTGTCTTACTTTTTGAAAACAGTGACGGAATGAAGAAATTCAATTCAGAAGAATTCTCTGCACTGCCGGCTGGAACTATCTTCGGTATTGACAAGAACGGCGAAATACTACAGCAACTCGTTCAGCAAATGAAAATCAGTGACAAACGACAACTGCCGATATTCGTCATTGCCGACACATTCAATCGGATTGTATTCGTCTCACAAGGTTACACCATTGGCATCGGTGAACAGATGCTTAATGTTATAAAGAAGCTTTGAAATTATTGAAAATACAGTCGGCAAGACAATGTAAGAAGCAATTTTATATGACTGAAAATTGTGTCTTGCGAGTCTATCCGACTGTATTTTTACAAGAATATTAATTATTTATCCCGTCAGTCATTCATTTATACATCCTTTATCTAATATTACACGAATTCTATATATGTATATATATTTCTAAATTAAGGAATTAGTAGTAATTGTCAAATCTTTTCAGTGCTTAAACCCAAATCGGTCATTAGACCGCACATATTTTTATCTGTTTTGTACATTCATGCTTTCAGTCGTCTTTTTGTTTTCTATTAGCGTCTTTTTGCCGACTTTTTCTTGACAAAGTCCGCTATTCCTGCTAAAAATCTGACGAAAATACGCTCAATATAAAGCAAAAATACTGACTAAATCCTAATAACCGATTTGGGTTAAATAAAAAGAAAAGCAACAAAGCAATAATTGATATAATCGTAATAAGTTCAGATATAAAGATTTTGTATATCAGATGTATCATCACAGATTTTAATTCTAAATTGATCATCAGAATTTACCTGTGTTATATTGCAAAGAGAAAATCCTAATGCAATTTGGACTTTAAAATAGTTTTATAAAAGGAATGGAACCGGTCCATGTGTTGTCGTATGAGCCTATATTAATATTATGTATTCAAACGGCTAATATTGAATCCTCAGACAGCCTAATATCACATAACTTCATACGGTCATATCCCTAAGCTCTATCATATAGCAAACATCCTGAATATAGAAATTGTCTATACTCAGGATGTAATTTATAACAATTGATTATTTACACTGTAATTTACCAAAGATTCAAGCGCTGGTCTTTAGGTATAAACATCTTATCGGTAGATTTAATGTTGAAAGCATCATACCATGCATCTATATGTGGCAGGGCACCATCAACACGCCAGCAACCGAGAGAATGTGGATCACTCTTTGTACGATTGCGTATCTCTTCAGTGGTTATGTTTGCAGCCCAGACTCCTGCGTATGCAAGGAAAAAGCGCTGCTCTGGTGTGAAACCATCGATTACTGGAAGATTCTGGTCTTTTGTTGCATTTTTAAACGCATTAAATGAAACCATAAGTCCACCATGATCTGCGAGATTCTCACCAAGTGTCAGTTTGCCATTAGCATTCAAATCAGGAAGTACCTTTATGGAAGAGAAAAATTTCTCGCAGACTTCTGCACGTTTATTAAACTTGTCCGCATCTTCCGGTGTCCACCAATCGGTCATATTTCCATTTTTATCATAATGACGACCTTGGTCATCAAATCCGTGTGTCATTTCATGACCAATAACAACTCCGATGGCTCCGTAGTTGAAAGCATCATCTGCATTCATGTCGAAGAACGGAACCTGAAGAATTCCAGCAGGGAAGCAAATCTCGTTGGTTGTAGGATTATAGTATGCGTTCACTGTCTGCGGAGTCATAAACCACTCATCCTTATCTACAGGTTTACCAGCCCGATAATCAATGTCCCATTTTCTCCAGAAGTTCTTACAGTTTTGAACGTTCTCGTAATATGAAAGTTTGGGATCAATTGTCAATCCGGACATATCCTTCCATTTATTTGGATATCCAATCTTAACGTAGAAAGAATTAAGTTTGTCAAGAGCTGCTTCTTTGGTAGCCTCGCTCATCCAGCTCTGTTCCTTTATTCTTTGTGCAAGTGATACTTGAAGATTTTTTACAAGTTTCTCCATTCTTGCCTTTGCTTCTGCAGGAAAATATCTTTCTACATACATTTTGCCAAGAGCTTCTCCCATTTGAGCCTCGACCTGGTTTGTAGCACGTTTCCAACGTGGATAGTTCTCCTTACGTCCAGACATTGTTTTTCCAAAGAAATCAAAGTTTGCGGCTATTACATCATCACTAAGGTAATCAGCTGCTGACAGTATTACATCCCACTCCATATAAGCTTTGAGCTCGTCAGCAGATATCGATGCGACAACTTTGTTTGCGCCACTTACGAATGTAGGCTGGCCGACTACGAGTTCCTTGAAATATGATGGGTTTACTCCAAGATTGGCCATATAATCAGTTAGTTTAATGCTCGGATATCTGTTCTCAAAATCCTCAATGGTCATCTTGTTGTAATTTGCTGCAACGTCTCTCAACTCTGTCCGTGATTTTGATACTTTTGCCAATTCTGTTTCTATCTTCATAATGTTCTCCATCTTATTCGTGGCTGTCTTTTTGTCAAAGCCGAATAATTGGAACATTCGTACAATATGTCTTTTGTATGCCTCACGTATATTCGCTGTTGCAGAATCATTGTCCAGATAATATTCTTTCTGTCCAAGAAACAATCCGCCTTGATATATGTTGAGAATATTCATTTTGGCGTTTTTCTCATCAGCTCCAAATCCTATTCCAAGTGGAATGCCATATCCGAATGTAGCATATTTAAGCTGTATCTTATGTAATGCAGATTTTGTACTGGCTTTTTCTATTTCATTGAGTAACGGCATTACCGGTTTCACTCCGTCATTATTTCGACGGACAGAGTCCATAGCCTGTTTATAGAAATCGCTGAGTTTCTGCTCTATACTTCCTGTAGGATATGTCTTTGAAGATAATTCAGTGAGAATAGTGTTTATGCGTTCATTATTAGCCTGAGCCAATTGGTCAAAACTTCCAAATCTGGAATATGCAGCAGGTAATGGTGTGTTCTTAATCCATCCTCCGCATGCAAACTGATAAAAACTATTGCCAGGATTGGCTGTCTGATCCAGATTCTCCAATTTAATGCCCGATTTTAGTTGTTCTTGGGCAATTCCTTGAAACGGCATGCTTGCAATTGCCATAATCGGAATAATAATGTTTATCATTTTCATGTTTATATGATTTATTTTGTTTATAGTGTATTTATATTTTATACGATGTGTATAATATTTATTAATATGATAATTCCTTTTGTTGCTCATCGAGCTCTTCAGAAAGGTTAGTCCATATATCTTCTTCTGCTGAAAGTTGTTTATTGACAGATGTGTATTCAGATATAAGATTCATATCTGAGGCACCTTCCGGAGTACACATTTTTTCACTAAGAACTTTCAGCTTATTTTCGAGATTTTCTATTTTTGCCTCTGACTCCTTTATTGCTTTCTCAATTTTGCGTATTTTTTTCTGTAACTCCTTATGTTCAGCATAACTATTTTTCTTTTTTACCGTTTCAGCTTGTAGTGGAGATTCATTTACAACGGAAGATTTTTTTATAGTAGATAGCTCGTCCGGAGATTCTATATTACGTCTATTCAAATAATCGTATATTCCCCCCAGATATTCTGTCACTTTACCGTCCATAAATTCATACACCTTTGAAACCAATCCATCCAAAAAATCACGATCATGACTTACTATGATTGCAGTACCGTCAAATTCGTTTATGGCATTTTTCAAGACCTCTTTAGACTGCATGTCAAGGTGATTGGTCGGTTCATCAAGAATGAGCAGATTTACATGCTCGAGCAACAACTTAATCATCGCAAGACGACTTCGCTCTCCTCCACTTAGCATTTTTACTTTTTTATCAGATGCTTCGCCACCGAACATGAATGCACCTAATATATTATTTATTTTTAGTCGGATATCTCCTTTGGCAACATTATCAATTGTCTCAAAAACAGACAGGTTCTCATCGAGCAATTGCGCTTGATTCTGTGCAAAATATCCAATCTGTACATTATGACCTATCTTCAGATTTCCGGAATAAGGTATTTCGTTCATTATACATTTTATTAAGGTGGATTTTCCAGAGCCATTTTTACCCACAAAGGCAACTTTCTCCCCACGTTTTATTGTAAATGTAACATTTTCAAATACCTTATGCGTTCCATATTCTTTATTTACCGAATCGCAAATCACAGGGTAATCGCCGCTCCTAAGACATGGTGGAAACTTAAGATGCAAGGCAGATCTATCTACATCGTCAATTTCAATAGGAACGATTTTTTCCAATTGTTTAATGCGACTTTGAACTTGTACCGCTTTGGTTGCTTTATACCGAAAACGTTCGATAAAATCTTTTATTTCGGCAATCTCCTTCTGCTGATTTTCATAGGCACGCATTTGTTGTTCTCGTCTTTCTGCGCGTAGCTTGATGTATTCATCATACTTTACCTTATAATCTATAATCTTTCCGCATGAAATTTCGAGGGTTCTGTTTGTCACATTATTTATGAAAGCTTTGTCGTGACTGACGAGTACTAGAGCTTTTGTACTTTGTTGCAGAAAACGCTCCAACCATTGTATACTTTCAATATCAAGATGATTGGTCGGTTCGTCAAGAAGGAGACAATCTGGTTTGCTAAGTAATATTTTTGCCAATTCTATACGCATACGCCATCCTCCACTGAATTCGGATGTCGGACGCTCAAAATCTGATCTGTAGAAACCAAGACCTATTAATACTTTCTCTATTTCTGCTTCATAGTTTTTCCCTCCTAACATGAGGTATCTGTCGTGTTCTTGAGTGTATTTATCAACTAATGCAATATAACTTTCACTTTCATAATCTGTTCGTTCAGTGAGTTCTTTATTCATTGCATCAATTTTCTCTTTCATTTTTATAACATTGGAGAAAGCTTTTTTTGCTTCATCCATGACCGTAGTGTCATCTTGCAAAATCATCACCTGTGGCAGATAACCTATTGTCATACCAGATGAATTCGATATTTTCCCCTCTGTCGGCTGCTTTTGTCCGCACAATATTTTTAATAATGTGGATTTACCAGCTCCATTTTTTCCTACAAGTGCAACCTTATCGTGATCGTTTATAACAAAATTTGCATTCTGGAAAAGAGGTTTGACTCCAAATTCAACTTTTAAATTTTCTACGGAAATCATATCTTATTTTGTATTTACGCCTACAAAGTTAAGCATTTTCATATTTATGGACAAAATATATCACCAATGTGATTGCTGATATATATATAAGTAGTATAAATAATTTTATAACCAAACAATTATCGCCTGACCATTTTATTGGACAGGCGATATATTCTATTTTTATTGTTTAATTATTTTCTTCATATTAAATTCTTGTATTTTACCGTCGGGACTAATTTTAGATGATATCTTGAAATCTTGTCGATTAGTTGTTTCGTCCGTATATTCTATATCTTGCACTGCGTTGAACTCCACAGTATATTCATATTGTTGCTCGCCAATTTCCTTTTTTGATATTTTATAATCACCGTTTGTATGCCAATCCATACGAGAAATGTTATTCTTGTATATTTTATTCATAAAAGATATTACATCCATACGAGTGGCATCCTGTTTCCCCAAGAATGATGTTAATACTGGGTTGACGGAATTTGACAACGTATTTTCATTTTTTGTGTTAATACCTTGGAAGAAATTCCGGAAAATCATGTCAATCATGATTTCTTCCTCAGGTTGTACTGTCTTGGTCTTTATATTTCTTATACAATCTGATGCTTCATCAAAATGCTCTCCATTCGGTTGATCTTGCAAATATGTTTCATATGCTTCGATGGTATTTGAACTTTGAGCCGTGGCCCAATCTATAGAATCAATCTTATGAATTGCGAGATTCTTATATTGTGAATTTGGATATTCTTTTATATATTGTTCAAGTGCGCTTTTGGAATTGCTTACAAGTGCATTTGTCCATGCAATGTTATCTTTCTGCAATTCGTTCATACGTGCTTGAATTGCCTGTATGTGTTCCATTGGAGCGTCTGTGTCAGAATAGTCATCCAGGTATTTTTGTAACACAGAAATATCGTTACTGGATGATGCAAATTCATATTCATCCTGTTCTCTATTTATGTTATTCTGACTGTTATATATGTATATCCCTGCTATTACAACAGCAATCAATACAATAATACCGATTATTATGGTTAAATAAACGTTTCTCTTATTTGTAGGATTTGATGGTAAGTTTTGTTCAGAAATTTGTATGCTGTTTGATGTACTTTGAAAATGACATTTAGGGCAGCTTTTCTGACTTAAAAGATATGTTGTTCCACATTTAGGACAGGTTGTCAGATTTCCTGATATCTCAACGCCACAATTAGGACAGTGCGGGGCTTCGTCACTTACATCATGACCACATTCCGGACATTTAATTATTGCCATTTTATTTACTTTTTTTTAATGTTTATATCTAATTTCTCTCAAACTATGTTTACCCATGAATCGACTTTTGTCAACAAATCCATTTACACCATCAATATGTCCTTTTCCTGTATATTGCCACATTGTGATGTCTCGGTCGTCTTTAAGTACCGGTTCTCTTTTTGTATATTGGGCTATCATTATTTTGTAATCATTTATTTTTCCTAAAAGATAGTTATTGTAGAAATTCGTGAATGTATATAATAAAGGCTTTTGCTTATATGCTTTTTCAACCATATCAAGAAACTTGAATAGTGAATCACAAAATTCATCAGTAGAAAGTCCACTCTTTGTTTCAATATCAATCATTGGAATCAAATCCTGGTTCTTTGGTCTGCATTGTGCCTTGAAATTTTCTAATTGTTTCTTGAGATCCGTCTTAGGACGGAAAAAGTGGTATGAGCCTACTTTAATTCCATGCTTCTGCGCAAGCTCAATATTATATTCATATTTTTCATCAATATTGTCGCCTCCTTCTGTCGCTTTAAGATATACATATGCCATTTTTTTGTTATTACCGATTGCTTCCCAAAAGACTTCTCCCTGATAGTGACTCATATCAATACCATGTATATGGGTGCATGTATCTTCGCATTGTACATCTTCCGGATAAATATCTTGTGCCAATGTTGCTGTCGGTAAAATTATGTATATAAACAAAGTTAATAAAACTGAATATATTGTCTTCATAGCTGCAAAGTTAATAAAAAGAGAATATAGATTTGTCCCTGTCAATTTAATTTTACAATTATTAATACATGATATATTTATTCCTCTATTTCTGATAAACTATTAGCAATTCTATTAATCAAGTTGCTTACCGTTTCAAGTGGTGCATAGTTTATATACTTCATAGAATGCCATATATTATTACGTAATAATGTGGAATTATTGTGCAAGAATCCACTTTTACTTTGTCTAAAATGCCATTCATGAACATGATTGGGATCTTGTTGTATTACATTGTTTAATGCATCTAAAGCTCTATTTTTTGCAATGTTATCAATTGTATGTACAAATGGTATTTCTTTTTGGTCAAAGTTTAGTGTTGCAATAAGAATACTACCTTCATATTGTGCTATTGATTGTAATTTTATGGTTTGTAACCATTGTTCTAGTTTTACAAAATCTACTTTGTTCCCTTTGTTTCGTAGATATTTACCTATAATCAACAGGTTATCATACGTTATGCCATGTGTCAGAATTTTATTTGTATTATATATTATAATATTCAATAGATCTAAAGTTTCAACAGATGTATCAATAGAATGCCTTTCTTTATAACGTAGTTCATTAAGCCTTTTATTTAAGAACCTGTTATTAAGTCCAGACTGTGGAATGCAAACTTTTTCCTTTATTGTCTCAGTAATATCAATATTACAATTTTTGAAGAACGTCAGTATCGTTGTATAAGGAATGTTCTCATATTGACAATTTTTCATCCCTTTAATTGCAACAGGAACTACATTTTGTGAAACTATCATAGTTAACAATTTGTTCCATTTGAATACGGACATCGGTTCAAATGGCTCAATATCATTAAACGCACCGGAACGTAATGTGCGCAGAAAGTTTCTTTTTATTATATCCATTTTTATTTTTTATAGTGTGAAGCGGGAAATCCGAAATATATGCACAATAAGGTAAACAGACCTAATGCATATGGATAATATAGATATGGCATAATATCTATCGGATTGGTTTTTGATAGATTAGCAACCGTCAGTATTTGTGCTCCATATGGGATTATACCTTGTATGCAGCATGAAAAAGTGTCAAGAATACTTGCTGCCTTTCTATTATCAACACCGTATTTAAGACTAATTGTCCTAGCAATACCACCAACAGTTATAATGGCAACAGTATTATTTGCTGTACATATATTTACCGTTGCAACCATTATACCAATAACGAGTTCAGCGCCACGTTTACTATGTATATGTGACGATATTTTGCTTATAATATATTCTATACCTCCATTTTTGCATACAATTTCAAAAAGTCCTCCGGCAATCATAGTAATTATGATGAGTTCACTCATCGACTGTAGGCCGACGCCCATAGATGTGAACCAACCAAATATATCATATGATCCGTTAATAATGCCAATTATTGCTGTCAATATCAGGCCTATTGTAAGCACAATTATAATGTTCACACCCATCAATGCTGTTATAAATACAGCAAGATAAGGCAATATTTTAGAGAACTCTACTTGGGGTATGTCTGTTGGCGTTTTTATATTAAATCCTAAAAAAACATATAATATCAGTATGATAAATGCAACAGGAAATACTATATATGAATTCATTTTAAATTTATCCTTCATACTACATTCCTGAGAACTAGTCGCAGCAACTGTGGTATCAGAGATGAAAGACAGATTATCTCCAAAGAAGGCACCTCCAACAATAATAGCAAGCATCATTGGCATATTGGTGCCTGTTGTTTGCGCCAATCCTATTGCAATAGGAGCTAATGCGACTATTGCCCCAACGCTAGTTCCTATAGATAGACTGATAAAACATGTAGAGATGAATAATCCTGCCAGGATCATATTATCAGGTAAGACAGACAACATAAGATTCACAGTTGCATCTACGCACCCTATATCTTTTGCCGTATTAGCAAATGCCCCAGCCAACATAAATATCCAAATCATTAGCATTATGTTTTCTGTACTTGCACCTCTGCTGAATGTTCGTATGCGTTCAGACAAGCTACCATGCGGCGATGACATGATAGCGTATATTCCAGAAATAAGAAATGCTACACTTATAGGAACTTTATAAAAATCCTGGGCTATTATAGATGTGACCAAATATAGCAATATAAAAACAATCAGAGGGCTCAGGGCTATGATACCGTTTTTATTTTTCATATATTTATTCTATAATTGTGTCCTGCGATAAAATTCCATATTTTCTTTTGTCAACAACTCTATGGGCATATAGTTTACAGGTTGCACCTTTTCCTTTAAAACCACGGCTTTGAATAGCGTGTCCACACAATTAAAACCCTGTTGATATCCATGTTGTGCAATAAGAAAAGATATACTTCCTTCTTTTAAACATTTAGCATTCTTGGCAACCATATCGTATCCCATTATCTGTATATTGCGTATATTATTTCTCAATAGATATTCTCCAACTATATGTGCCTTTGAATTCAGGGTAATGCAATGATGAATCTGAGGATGTGCATCAAAAAAATCCTTCAATATAACATCGTATTTTCTTTTTGTGTAATTGAATGGTATTTGCAATTCAACTATTTCAATATTTGGGAAATGGTCTTTCATATAATGTCTGAAACCAACTTCTCTATTTCGTTGTTGTTTACTCGTAACCCGTCCGTTCTTAACCTGCTTCAATAGCATTATCTGTTTTTCATTAGATGCAATAAGCATTAGCATCTTAGCAGCAAAATAGCCACTACAAAAAGAGTCCTGGCCCCAAAACGAAAGAGGTTTGAGATCTGGCATATATGAATCTAATAATATAAATGGTATTTGTTTACTGTGAAGTGTATCCGTAAAAACTTTTGTTACATCCAAGTCAACCGGTACAATTATCACACCGTCAGGATTCATTGCCATACACTTTGTATATTGCTCTATGAAAGAATCATTATTGAAACGTTCATAATACATGATCTTCACATCAATATGAAAATCGCGCCTTGTTTCTATTGCTTTCTGAGCCCCTTGCTCAATTTCCTCCCAGTAGGCCTCAGATTCATGAATCGGCATTAACAGGAAAAAAGTGTATGATTTATTGTATGCCAATGCACTTGCATATACATTGGGATGATAATTCATATTCTTTAGAGCTTTCTCTACTTTTTCTCTTGCAAACTGTGATACATTTGCACGATTATGCAACACTCTGTCTACTGTTCCGACTGATACTCCTGCAATTTCAGCGATATCTTTTATTGTAATTTTTTCACTCATGTAATATGGCTGGAAATATATTGCAAAAATAATAATAAAAAATGATTCATACGTTATTCGTAATATTATTTTTATTCTAAATATTATTACAAATGTATATTGTTTTTTGTAAATAAATTTTCTGATATTGATACATTTTATATACCTTTGCTCTATAACGAGAGCAAACTGTTGTTTTTATTTGATTACGGTTTATGAGAAATCATCCAGTTAGTCACCCTTCGATTATGATTGTTTTTATTTTTTTCCTTTTTGCATGTTCACGGCCAGAGGGGAAAAATATGGTAGATCAGCTAAATACTGCATCTTATGAATATCATTATCGTAATCTTGACAGTTCGTTGATATATGCTGAACGTGCATACAATTCATCAGAAGCGTATGATTATAGCACGGGAAAGGCAGAGGCTCTAAATAATGAGGCGTTTGTGTATATGGCAAGGATGGAATACGACAAGGCCTATGAACTATTACATGAAGCTCAGGAACTCACAGACAATCAAATAGAGCAACTCATTACGGACGTTCAATTTATGAGACTATGCCAGAGACAATCACGGAATAAGGATTTTTATTTCTATCGTGAGAGTGCTATTACGAGAATGAAACGCATAGAGGAAGAACATGCGACATTGAGCGAGCGCGAACATCGTCGTTACGTTTATGCACAAACTGAATATTCAATAGTATTGTCAACATATTTATACTATATAGGTCTCACAGATTTATCTGTAAGTGCAATTGAATCAATCGATCCAAACGGTGATATTGTTGAGGACACGGCACAATTGTTAAATTATTATTATAACGTTGGTGCAGGTGGAATAATAAAAAACGGTACTAAAGAGAGCATCTGCCAGGCAGAGTTTAATTATCTTATGAGATGTTATCTATTATCACGTCAATATAATTATCCATATTGGGAAGCAAACTCATTACAGGCAATTAGCGAACATTTACTTGACGAGAAAAACAGAGACTATATTATAAGGAATAATCCACAGGAAATAGATTTTGTAAACGTGGATAAGATGCCTGATTCTCTTTTAGCCGGTAACATTGCAAGACGTTCGTTGCATCTGTTTGAAAGCTATGGAGATGTGTATCAGACTGCCGGAGCTTATCGTACACTTGGAGAATGTTATTTGGGTATAAATGATTATAGTTCTGCATTAATATGTCTCAATGATGCCCTTGGTAAAAATGTAGCAATAAATGACGCTCCAGATCTTGTGGCTTCCATAAGAGAACAATTATCCTTGGCATATGCCGCATTAGGAGACAAAAAAAAGAGTTTCCAGAACAGACGCATATATTTGGAGATGCAAGAAAAAACCAGACAGGATCGTCAACTCGAAGCCAGGGCTGATCAGTTGAACGAATTGTCCAGACAGCTAAATCTTATGATTGTTGCTGTTGTTCTTATGATAATTATTGTTGTCCTGCTACTATTTATTTTCAACTATTTACGTCGTAAAAACGAGAAAAAATATTCTGTCAGTGATTTTTTACGCCCATTAGAAGAATGGAAAAGCCAGGATGAATTGCAGGAAAAAGAATTCAATGAGCAGTATGATGAAATCAAGGAACAAACAGAAATTGCAAAACAACAGTTATTGTCAAACAAAAAACGAAATCTTGAACAACGGGCGAAAATATCATTGGCAAATGGAATATTGCCTCTGATAAACAGAATGGAACATGAAGTAAAGAGGCTTATAATAATGAATGAAAGTGATGCGGTAAGAAAAGAACGTTATGAGTATCTATCTGAAATAACGGACAAAATAAATGAATATAATGATGTGCTCACTCGCTGGATACAAATGCATAAGGGTGAACTAAGTCTGCATATTGAAAGTTTTGAACTTCAGAAAGTATTTAATATTGTGTCAAAAAGCCGTATGGAATACAAACTGCAAGGTATCGATTTTCAAGTTGAGCCAACAACTGATATTGTCAAGGCAGATAAAGTGCTCACTTTATTCATGATAAACACTATTGCAGAAAACGCAAGACGCTTCACTCCTCCAGGAGGACGTGTCGTCATAAACAGTCGGGCAGCAGATGATTATGTAGAGATAGCAGTCACGGATACAGGTTGCGGAATAGAAAAAAATAAATTAGAGAATATATTCAGTCATAATATACGTGAGAGCAACAAGGAAAATTCTATAAAATCCGATGCAGACATTCGTCCGCACGGATTCGGACTTATGAATTGTAAAGGAATAATAGACAAGTACAAGAAGATAAGTTCGCTTTTCCGTGTTTGTACAATATCTGTTGAGAGCGAGTTGGGTAAAGGCAGTCGTTTTTATTTTAGACTACCTAAAGGAATAATGCGTATTATTACGATTATTCTGTTTTTATCATGTTCAATATTCTCTTTTTCAATGGGAAATGTGGAATTGCGAAGAGCCCGTGTTCTCTCAGACAGTGCACACAACGCGAATTTGCGTGAAGATTATCATCGCACTCTTATCTATGCGGATAGTTGCATGAAATATTTGAATAGATATTATTTGAGACAAACACGTAGCGGACATGATACAATGACGATATATTCTGATGCAATGTCTATTCCGGCAGAACTGGTATGGTTCTACGACAGTCTACGTACTGACTATAGTGTCATACTGAACATAAGAAACGAGTGTGCCATTGCGGCTATAGGACTACAGAAATGGGATCTTTACGAGTACAACAACAACGTATACACAAAGCTTTTTAGAGAGAAAAGTGCAGACAACACTCTTTCTGATTACGTACATTTAATGCAGGAATCCAGAAAGAATAAGAACGTGGCCATCATTATGTTATCATTTTTATTTGTGATGATATTCCCGGCTTATTATTTCTTATATTATCGTCATAGAATATATTACAATCTTTATGTGAGAAGTCTTGTGGCAATAAATAAAGTACTTTTATCAGATGAGACACCAAATGTGAAATTAAGAGAGATCGAAGACATTTGGAATAAATGTGACAGATTTTCTTTTGTAAATCCACGTCTTGAGGCACTTGAGGATGTAGTCAATCAAATAAAACAAGCTCTCCAACAGAAAATAAACCTTATTTCGGAGAAGCATACCTCTATAGAATATGCTGAAGATGAGCTGCAAAAAGCCGAACTTGAAAATAACAAAATGCACATAAGCAATAGTGTGCTCGACAATTGCCTTTCCACATTGAAACACGAGACAATGTACTATCCATCAAGAATAAAACAACTTATAGACGGTACAGACCGCAATTTGTATGCAATAAATGATACTATATGTTATTATAAGGAATTATATACTATTCTAAGTGCTCAATCTTTGCGTCAGATTGAGGAAAAAAACAGAATTGACTATCAGATTGTCATCTATTTGTTTGAACTATTAAAGAAGATGAATGGAAGCATAAGACCCGACATGACGGTCGATAATTATAATGAGCGATATGTCAATATAAAGGTTTTTATGTCATCCATGAAACTGAATAACAGCCAACGTATGGATTTGTTTACTCCTACAACTATTGACATTCGCTTTCTATTGTGTAAGCAGATAGTACGCGAAGTTGGAGAGATAACAAATGCCAGAGCTTGCGGCATACAGGCCGTAGAAGGGAAAGATGGAAGTACAATAATTGAAATAATACTTACAAAATTAGTATGGACAAATTTAAAGTTATAATAGTTGAAGATGTTCCTTTGGAACTTAAAGGTACAGAGGGTATATTCCGTAATGAGATTCCTGAAGCAGAAATAATTGGTACGGCAGACAACGAACTGCATTTTTGGCAGCTTATAAATCAGCAACTACCGGATTTGGTCTTGCTCGATCTCGGACTTGGCGGATCCACCACCGTGGGAGTGGAGATATGCAGACAGGTAAAGAGTAAATATCCTGAAGTTAAGGTTCTGATATTTACTGGTGAGATATTGAATGAACGTCTGTGGGTAGATGCACTCGATGCAGGATGTGACGGTATCATATTGAAGAGTGGTGAACTGTTAACACGCAGCGATGTGGCCAGTGTGATGCATGGTAAGAGAATGGTGTTCAACCAGCCTATACTCAATAAAATTGTAGAACGATTCAAAAACACCGTAAACAATCAGATATTCAGACAAGAGTCTCTTATAAGATATGAAATAGACGAATACGACGAACGCTTCCTTCGTCATCTAGCACTTGGCTATACAAAAGAACAGATAGCGTCTTTGAAGAATATGCCTTTTGGTGTAAAAAGTCTGGAGAAGCGTCAGAACGAACTTATACAGAAACTTTTTCCGAATGGTAACGGTGGAGTTGCCGTGAATGCTACACGACTTGTTGTTAAAGCACTTGAATTACGAATCATAGATTTGGATAATCTTATGCCTGATGATGATTGATGGTGAAAATAATAAGGACATAAATGAGAGAAAAGATAAATAGGATTTTTTCGATAATGACACTGTCTGTACTATTGTTACAGATTATGCTTTTTGTCTTGTCGTGGATTATTACAGCAACGAATCCTGACCTTTATGTGCGTTCTCTGCTTGGTGGAGAGGGCATAAGATGGTTTATTGGAAATTATGTGAAGTGTCAGACTAATTTCATTCTTGTGTGGATTTTAATGCTGTCCATTTCTGTTGGAGCTGTAGAACGAAGTGGATTATTTACAGCCATGAAACATCTGAGACGACTTGGATTCCGTGAACGTCTTGCTTTGCGCTTTGTGTCAGTTGAGCTGATAGTATTTCTTATAATATTGTTTTTGCTCACATGCGTACCACATGCGGTTTTGTTAAATGTAGCTGGAAATATATATCCAGGCAGCTTTTCCGCAGGATTTGTACCATTATTTTCATTTGCATTATGTGTATTTGCCATAACCTATCATAATGTTGTGGCAAACAATTTTTTATTATCCAAAATGTTTGGACTGCTTACATACGGAGTAGCTATAGCAGCACCACTATTCATACTTTATCTGCTCGTTTCATGTCTCTATCATTCTGTGTGCTTTGTGTTTATGCTATAAAATGTCTGTCATTAGTCAAACCACCATATGATTGTAATGGCATACTTATTGCTGCGATTTAACGTATAGTGCAGAATAGCCTTATTCGCAGCACTTATTCCAGTTCTTATTTACCATCGGTTATGATATGGTGCTTTTTGAGCTATGAAATGGGCTTTTTTAGGGTCTAATATAGGCTTTTTTAGGGCTCAATATGGGCTCTTTCGGAACTCGATATTGGCTCTTTTATAGATGCGTTTGAATCTCTATTGATATATTTTTATTTGTGTACCCACATCTCTATATATGCAGACTAAATTTATGTATAAAAGTAAAATTTGTTTGTTAACTTTGCATAGCTAATAACTATTTCCAGCAAATTGTTTTTCTGGAATAATATATACAATATTTGTAATAAATGTCATTATGGATAATTTTGCAGCAATAGACTTTGAGACAGCCAACAATAAACGTTCGAGTGTTTGCTGTGTTGGATTAGTAATTGTGAGAGAAGGCAAGATTATAAATAGTATTTACAGACTTATCCATTCTGTTCCTGATTATTATTTGTATTGGAATACGAAAATACATGGATTGACTGCTGATGATACAGCAAATGCACCATTATTCCCAGACGTTTGGGCAGAGATAGCACCTATGATAGACGGACTTCCTTTGGTTGCTCATAATAGTCCTTTCGATGAAGGATGTTTGAAGGCGGTTTTCTGTGAATATGGAATGGACTATCCGAATTATAAATTTTACTGTACATGTAGAGCTTCAAGACGTGCATTGCGCAATGTGCTTCCTAATCATCAGCTGCAAACAGTTGCAAAATATTGTGGATATGATCTTAAGAATCATCACCATGCACTTGCCGATGCTGAAGCATGTGCGACAATTGCACTAAAGTTACTGTAGCCTATATGGAATAAAATTTATAATACTTACCAAATAAAACTAATGCTATGACACAATATCAGCGTTAATTTTATTATCAACCTCTCGAGTAGTACCACGACATACTTTTTATAAATAAAGCGTAAGTCAATAATATAAGAAATATTGACGCGCTGCCGTCATTAATTCTGGATTCGTCGCACTCATATTAAAAAATGTATAAAATCTAAAATAGGCTCTGATTTAAGTCGACTGCTGAATATTAACTAAGAATTATAATATAAATTTGTATCTGCATGTTGAACTCACTAAATCTAAATAGTTATGGTAAAAAATAATCCACAGTACACTAAAAAATAAAACAAAAACATTTGTTGTAATCAGTTTTTTCATATCTTTGTGTATCCGTAAATCAATAAAATAATAAACCTAATTAAAACCCAAACAATATGGCTGTAGAAAAAAGATACACTCTCGACGGGAGTTTTGTAGTTAAAAAGGCGTTGATGTTTGCTATTGCCGTAATAGTAATGTTAATTCTATGGAATATGCCCCTTGATGCTTTTGGCATCGACGGCTTAACCGTTATTCAACGAAGAATAATAGCAATATTCGCATTTGCGACCATAATGTGGGTTACCGAGGCTATATCTCCATGGGCAACATCTGTATCTTTGATAGGAATACTTTTACTTTCGACTTCAGATAATGCATTCAAGTTTCTTGTATCTGATATTGATAAAAGCCAGTTGTTGGACCATGAAGCACTTATGGCTACATTTGCAGATCCTATAATTATACTTTTTCTTGGAGGATTCATTTTAGCCATTGCAGCCACAAAGTCAGGACTTGACGTTCTATTGGCCCGTACGCTATTGAAGCCTTTTGGTACGAAAAGCGAAAATGTTCTGTTAGGTTTCATTCTGATAACTGGTGTTTTTTCAATGTTCGTAAGCAACACTGCTACAGCTGCCATGATGCTTACATTCCTGACTCCGGTATTTAAAGCCCTGCCACCTGAAGGTAAAGGACGTGTAGCTTTGACACTGGCTATTCCGGTAGCGGCCAATATCGGTGGAATGGGTACAATAATTGGAACACCTCCGAACGCAATTGCTATAAAATACCTTAATGATCCCAATGGTCTGAACATGCAATTAGGCTTTGGAGAATGGATGCTTTTCATGACACCGTTTGCACTTGTTCTTTTAATAATAGGCTGGTATCTCCTAAAAACATTCTTCCCATTTAAGAAAAAAACTATTCATCTTGAAATAGAAGGAGAAGTAAAACACAATTGGCGAACAAACGTTGTTGCAATTACGTTTATCCTAACTGTGGCATTATGGATTCTTGACAGATGGACCGGTGTTGGAGCAAATACAGTAGCAATGGTTCCAATCGCTATATTTGCATTCACTGGAGTTGTAAAGGCACGGGATCTGCAGGAGATCAACTGGAGTGTCATTTGGATGGTTGCCGGAGGATTTGCTCTCGGTTTGGCTCTTAATGAATCAGGATTGGCAGAAAATGTTATTAAAAGCATTCCATTTGGTTCATGGTCTGCTGTAGCCATATTGATAATATCCGGAATTATCTGCTATATATTGTCTAACTTCATATCAAACACAGCCACAGCAGCTCTTCTTGTTCCTATTCTTGCTGTAGTATGTAAAGGTATGGGCTCTGCTCTTGATAGCATCGGAGGAACTCCGACTGTACTTATTGGCATTGCTATCGCTGCATCAATGGCCATGACTCTTCCTATAAGCACGCCACCAAATGCGATTGCCCACTCTACCGGATTGGTTAAACAAAATGAAATGATGAAAATAGGACTTACAATTGGTATGATTGGTCTGGTTTTAGGATATATAATGCTTTATATCCTGGGAATATCCCATATTTTGTAATACATAATTTGTAGGCATATTAATAATAAACGCCACATAAGGAAAATCTTATGTGGCGTTTATTGTTTGCAATCTGCAGCTCAGACTAATATTTTCTTCTCATCATTAAGATAATTCAATGCTGCACCTATGGCAGTACAGAATTCGGAATACTTGGGGATTCTGAAATTAACACCATACAACCTTTCTGTAGCGGGAAATACTAATTTACATTGTGGAAGTAATGTAAGATTGCCTATCATGACAAATTCTTTTATTCCGCTGCCCAGGGAAGACAATATGGAAGCACTGCAAATAGACTGCAATACCATCCATATTAATCCAAGTGCAAGATCCTCTCGTGAGGCATCGCTTTTCGCATTTCCGAACAAAGAAGCTATCGCATCCATTGGTAATCCTGGTAATGGGTTCAGACTGATATCACTGATTAAAACATTTATATGTGACAGATCACCATGCTCAGCAAGCGCTGCCACTTGTTTTATGTCGTCTGTATTCAAAAGCAATCTCGACAAACCTTGTAATGTGCCGCCACCAATACCTATACCACCTACATGCATAATGCTGTCCTGATCGCATTTCACGATCGATGTACCTGTACCCATACTGACAACCATCATACGTTTCTGGTCTGTTTCATACCTGGCTCCCAAACCATTGGCAATGAACTCTTCAGACTTTCCTGTAGGTAATCCATAAACTGCCTTATCGATATATGCCGCTCCGACACCAGTAAGCATTACTTTCTCTACATCATCCAACTGTATTTTATTATCATACAGATATTTTCCGAAAGCTCCATAAAGTGATGTTACAGGATCGGTAGCCCTAATCCGGATAGGAGACAGCACCCGTCCCTCTTCATTTATACCGATAATCTTTGTCGTGCTTATTCCAACATCAATTCCAATAACAATTTTCATATTATATATTATTTTTCAATAATCAAATAAGTATCATTTATATATAAAATAATTCGTGTTGTCAGCATTGCAATATTGCTTGAGCAACCTGATTATCAGCTCTGAAGTTTTCGATACGTTTTGCTCATTCCCATCATATCCATTTACGAGTACAGTCAGGTGTTTCGTTTCAAGCCCGATCTTTGTTCTTTCGTTGTCACTTGTCGGAGTTCCGACACCACCATCATTATCACGGTAGACAGGCAATCCTGCTATATTTATCAACCCTCGGCCAATACCTTCGTATGGTTCGCCATCACGTCCTATGCCCAATGTCAGAGTATCTCCACTAAACTTGTCAGAATCAAATGCACCCAGACTGTATCCGGATAACATACTTGCCATATTTGTCAAATCCACAATTGTATCTTTCTGATACAGAGTCTTGCCCTGGAGAACTCTACGCACAAGAGCTTCTGCTGCCGGTCTGTATCTTGAAGGATCCTTCCCGCACATTTTATAAATCTTGCGTGTGGCAGCTATTGCCGGTACCGATTTCAATGTTTCCGTTGTCAACCGTTCCTTGATAAAGTCGCACATTTCGTTTATCTCAGTCCATAATGCGTCACAATATTGTGTATTGCATACATTTGCCTCAATACAAGCCCCTACAAATACAGGGCATATATCTTTTATTTCCTCCGATACAATTATCTTCATACCCATGAATAAATTATTCAACTCAGCATTTCGAGGAATTTTTCCTCATTAATTATTTTTACTCCAAGCTTTTCAGCTTTCTGTAGTTTTGAAGGTCCAATTTTGTCTCCTGCAAGCAGAAATGTTGTTTTCGAACTTACAGACGAAACATTCCTACCTCCATTGTTTTCAATCATAGCTTTATACTCGTCACGTGTATGTTTAGAGAATACTCCACTTATTACAATATTCATACCTGCAAGTTTGTCTGTTCTCTGTTGTTCAGGATCCTCTTTTATACTCATTTGCAATCCATAGCCCTTCAGACGTCCTATGATTTTTTTATTTTCTTGCGAAGCAAAATAATCAATAACACTCTGGGCCATTACATCGCCTATCCCGTCAACCTCTTTGAGTTCTTCTTTGGTTGCTCCCATTAATGCATCAATATTTCTGAAATGACGGGCAAGTAATCTTGCTGATGTCTCACCGACAAATCTTATTCCAAGAGCAAAAACAACCCTTTCGAATGGAACAGACTTTGATGCATTTATGCCATTAATCACTTTTCTTGCAGAACGCTCACGGCTTCCGTCACCATTAATGTCTTCCACCTTTATATCATATAAATCTGCAAAATTTCTTATGAGTCCCTGCCTGTAATATTCATCTACTGTTTCCGGGCCAATGGAATCAATATTCATAGCTCTGCGTGCAATGAAATGCTCGATACGACCTTTTATTTGAGGAGGGCAGCCCGTATCATTTGGACAATAATGCGCGGCTTCTCCTTCATATCTGACAAGTTCAGTACCGCACTCCGGACAATGTGTAATAAACGTGGCAGGAATAACATTAGCGTCGCGCTTGTCATAGGCAACGCCGACAATCTTTGGTATAATCTCACCGCCCTTTTCCACATATACATAATCTCCTATATGCAAATCAAGCTTCTTTATAAAATCTTCGTTATTCAATGTTGCCCGTCTGACTGAAGTACCGGATATTTGAACTTCATCCAGACATGCTACAGGAGTGATTTGTCCAGTACGGCCGACCTGATATTTTATATCAATAAGTTTTGTACATGCACGTTCAGCCTTAAATTTATATGCGATTGCCCACCTCGGACTTTTTGCTGTATATCCCAGCAATCGCTGTTGTCTGAAAGAATTGACTTTCAACACAATACCGTCTGTTGCTACAGGCAGATTCTTACGCTCAACGTCCCAATATTTTATATAATCATATATTTCATCCAAAGAACTCACTTTGCGCATAGCATGGCTGATCTTAAACCCCCACTCTGCCGCTTTTTGCATACTTTCATATTGGCCATCATACGGAACGTCATCTCCAAGCAAATAATATAGATAGCTGTCAAGATGACGACTCGCAACTAATTTAGAGCTAAGGCTTTTCAACGTACCACTCGCTGCGTTACGTGGATTGGCAAATAACGGTTCCTCTGCCAGATCACGTTCTTTGTTAAGACGTTCAAACACAGTCCACGGCATGAGGACCTCACCACGTATTTCGAATTCTTTCGGATAATCTCCGGGTTGCAATACCAATGGTATACTACGTATTGTCCGAACATTTGCCGTAACGTCATCGCCATGAATACCATCGCCACGTGTTACGCCTCTTACGAGCTTTCCATCAATATAAATAAGAGAAATTGATAGTCCGTCAAACTTCATCTCGCAACATACTTCAAATTTCTCACCGTTCAATCCACGGCTGACACTATCATACCATGATGCAACATCCTGTTCATTATAAGTATTTGACAATGACAGCATTGGATATTTATGCTCCACTTGTTTAAAATTACCATTCAAATCACTTCCGACACGTTGTGTAGGTGAGTTTGCATCGTATAATTCAGGATGACGCTGTTCAAGTTGTTGCAGTTCACTCATTAGCGCGTCAAATTCCTGATCGCTTATTACAGGATCATTCTGTATATAATATCTGACATTATATTCATGAAGTAAGCGTCGAAGCTCTTCTATTCTCTCTTTCTCATTCATATCATTACTTCTTTTTAACAAGGAATTTGTCAATACGGGCACCATCCATATCAACTATCTCAAAACTAAATATCTTCCACTCAAAATGTTCTCCACATACAGGAATATGCTCCAATGTGTTTATACACAAACCGGCAACGGTGTTATAATCCTCATTCTCGTACAATTCCTCTTCATTGAAATATTTAAGAAAATCGAACATAGGACATTGCCCGTCAACAAGCCAGCCGTCACCATTGGAACGTGGAACAATCTGTTGCTCACCGTCATGTTCACCAGGCATATTACCTACCAGACCTTCAAGAATATCTTTCAACGTAACAATACCCACGCACGAGCCAAATTCGTCACATACAAGTGAGAACCCGGTGTGTTGCGACTTCATCAATTCCAAAGCCTTATATACATCCATATTTTCATATATAAACGTTGGCTCTTCCACAATATTGTCTAAACAGAAATCTGTCTTATCAAGTGCAAAGAACAGATTTTTCAAGGATACAATGCCTTTTACATGATCCAAATCACCATCTGCGACCGGATATACAGCAAACATATCTTCGGCTATTATCTCCTTCACCTCTTTGGCTGTCATCGTATTATTCAGCCATACCATGTCGTTTCTTGGAGTCATAATGGCGTCCACTTCAAGATCTCCAAGCAAGAACACCCTCTGTACTATATCATGTTCAACCGGCTGCACCTCTCCGTCTTCAGTTCCTTCTTTCACTATAGATTTTATTTCTTCTTCCGTAACCTTGGATTCCTTATCTTTAAGGCCTAAAATACGAAAAAGAAATGCAGTGCTTCCGGAAAGTAACCAAACAAACGGGGATGCCACACGGGAAAGCATATACATAGGACGTGCGACAAATTTTGCCACACTTTCAGCCATACATAATCCTATACGCTTTGGCAAAAGCTCTCCGAAAATAAGTGTCAGATATGTAACTAAAATGACAATTATAATTTGTGCAACAGCCGGAGCATAAGCCGGGGGCATCCCTACAGATATAAATAAATCTTTTACAATCTGTGCAATCTGATTACCTGAGTAAATACCTGTCAGAATGCCGATAAGAGTTATACCTATTTGAATGGTGGATAGAAACCTGTCAGGCTGTTCTGCAAGTTGTAAAGCGGTTTCAGCAGAACGGCTGCCTTTTTTTGAATCCGATCCAAGCTTTGACTTACGGGCAGATATCAAGGCAATCTCAGACATCGCAAATATTCCGTTTAAAATAATCAGTCCAATAATTATAAATATCTCACTCATATATTTATTTTAATTTTGTCAATATAAATTTTGATGTATATTAAATTTTGTCTTACACGTAATGACATATATTATAACCGGTGCACCGATAAGTGGCGTTACGGCATTAAGTGGTATAACACCCTTGTTACCGGGCAGATTGCATATAAGATTGCACATAAGTGCTACGATACTTCCCGTCAACACCGTAGATGGAAGTATTTTTCTATAATCATCCGTATGCACGAGCATACGAGAAATGTGTGGTACAGACAAGCCAATAAAAGCTATTGGACCACAAAAAGCAGTGGCAACAGCAACAAGTATTCCGGTAATAAACAATACGGCATTGCGTAATCCTATTGTGTTTACACCAAGATTTTCCGCATAAGCATCACCAAGAAGGAATATATTAAGAGGCTTCACCAATAGCACAGCCGCAACGACAGCCAATAAGACAATTGAAATAAAAAGTGGCAGATAGACAGCCGAAACACTACCAAAATTTCCCATTCCCCATACAACGTACGACTTAACACCTTCTTCCGTAGCAAAGAAATTAAGTATTGTAATGGCTGAAGATGCAATGTAGCCTATCATTATACCGATTATAATAAGCATTATATTGCTTTTTACTCTTGTTGAAACAAACAATATCAAAAGAGTCATAATCATGGCACCTATAAATGAAGCAGAGAATATCGCTACAACTCCCGAAATACTAAATGAGGATGTTACGATGCTGCCACCGAAAAAGAGCATTACAACGGCAACGCCTAATCCGGCTCCGCTGCTTATTCCAAAAACAGAAGGATCTGCCAAGGGATTACGGAATATAGTCTGGAGCAACAATCCGCTCAACGAAAGTGCCGCGCCACATAATATCGCGGTAAGAGCCTGAGGAAGTCGAGAACCGAGAACAATAAACCGCCAACTTGACTTTACATCTCCCCGTCCACTTATTATATCAAGAACATCTTTTAAAGGAATGTTCACAGAACCTATGAGGAGATTTAAAACAAGCATTATAATTATGCCTGCAACCAATAAAAGAATCCACAGATTATTTCCTTTCATATCAATACTTCTACGTCAAAGTGTCGAAAGGATATGAATTAACATAAGAGGAATGTCATCTTTCATCTGTATGCAAACATTAGTTTCTATATTATTACCAACAACATTATAGCGATAACATATGTCATCGAATAACATCTCATATCTTCAATGCTTTCAATATATTCGTTATCTTTTGTAAAGTGGTAAGACGTGTTGGTACAAGTGGCAGTCTGAGTACATTCTCAATGAATCCCATCTCATGAAGGAGTGCCTTTACTCCTGCCGGATTTCCATCGACAAAAAGCAGAGAATACAATTCAGTAAAACTGTGGTGTATCTTACGAGCCGGTTCATATTCACCTTTGAACTCCAGTCTTATCATTCTTGAGAATTCTTTAGGCAAAGCATTACCAATAACAGATATAGCACCAGCCGCACCACTTGCCACCATAGAGAATGTAAGAGCATCGTCACCACTGAGGACATCAAAATCAGCCGGTTTATTCTTTATTATCTCATCCACTTGTTCCAGACTTCCTGATGCTTCCTTGACAGCAACTATATTCTTGCTGTCATTAGCAAGTCTTACCGTAGTCTCAGGTTTCAGATTCACACCTGTACGTCCCGGAACATTATACAAGACTACCGGTAACGGACTTGCTTCCGAGATGGCCATGAAATGACGATAAAGACCTTCCTGTGACGGCTTGTTATAATATGGACACACGCTCAAGACTCCATCAATCCCTGTAAGATCCAAAGTCTGAAGATCTTCAATCACAGCTTTTGTATTATTTCCCCCACATCCCATCAATAAGGGAATACGTTTACTGTTTATCTCTACAATGAGGTCTTTTATCTTCTGTTTTTCTTCCTTCGACAAGCAGGGAGCCTCACTTGTGGTAGCAAGAATGCAAAGAAAATCAGCTCCGTTTTGGATCTGATACTCCACTAACCTTTTTAAAGAACTGTAATCAACTTCGCCATTTTTTGTAAAAGGTGTTATTAAGGCTACTCCCAAACCTTTGAAGATATTTCGTGCCATATTCTTAATTTGCTTTCAATTTACCTGCAAAGATACTATATAAAAACGAAACTTAAAAACCGTTTTAATAAAAAAATTATAAATAGTAACATCTTAATTACGGCTGAATTAAAGTTAATGATATCGCATTATCAATTTGAATTCAGCATTTTACAACTTTGTATTTGGCAAATTTTAGTAATAATTGTTTTGTTCCCACATTGTTAAATTTTACAGTAGCTTTTTTATTATCTCCTCTACCCTCTAACAATATTATGGTACCGATGCCAAAACGTTGATGTTCTATTATATCTCCAACCTTTATGCTATAATCAGAATCGCTTTCCTCATATGTGTCGTGGGATTCTTTTATATCTTGATACTTTTTTATAATTACTTTTGAGGGAATTCGCTTATTTAAGATTGTCGCCTTTGGTATTGAGAAATGATTATCATTGATAGTAACACCCGTATTAAACTTAAGATTAATATCCTCATTGTCAATATAGGCAGGATCTATCTCATAAAGGAATCTGCTTGGACGACTGAATTCCATGATACCATATTTGTATCTGCTTTTCGAATATGTAAGGCAACAATAATTCTGTGCTCTGGTTATTGCTACGTATAAGAGCCTGCGCTCTTCTTCTATTTCTTTAGATGAGGATACATGAACATTCGGAATTATATTTTCTTCGAGACCGACAATAAAAACGAACGGGAACTCAAGACCTTTCGCGGCATGAATTGTCATCAACGACACCGTATTTTCGTTATTGTCATCATCTATGTTAGATAGCAGCGATACCTCTTGCAAAAAATCTGAAATATAAACATCCGGTATTCCCTCTTCATTTCTATTATCCACGAAATCTTGTAATGCATTTACAAATTCCTCGATGTTCTGCTGTCTTGAGACGTTTTCAGGAGAGTCATTAGAATAAAATTCATTTTTCAGTCCACTCTGTTCCAGTATCTCTGTTCCCAATTGATAAGCATCGAGTTCTTTACTCTTAATCTTATATTCTTCAATAAAGTCGTGAAATGCAGCAAGTTTATTTTTTGTATTTCGTCTTACATCTAACTCATAAGAATCAGGATCGGATAAGACACTCCATATACTTACATGGTTCTGTCTTGCAGAATCTGTGATTTTTCTCATCGTAGATTCTCCAATACCTCTTACCGGATAATTTATTACTCTCCTTATCGCCTCCTCATCATCAGAATTTACAATCAATCGAAGATATGCAATTATATCTTTTATTTCTTTTCTTTGATAGAAATTAAGTCCTCCGAATATTTTATAAGGGATTGCCTGTCTGATTAATTCTTCCTCGATAACCCTACTCTGCGTGTTGGTACGATACAACACACAGAAATCTTTATAATCAGATTTTTCCTTTATAATAAGTCGTTTAATCTCTTTACAAACAATACAGGCTTCTTCACGGTCTGAGTGAGCCACCTTTAATCTTACCTTTCCACCCTCATCATTATTGCTATATACATCTTTGTGAATCTGATGCTCATTATGTTTGATAAGACTATTAGCCGCAGCGACAATGTTTTTTGTACTTCGATAATTCCGTTCCAGTTTAAATATCTTAAAATTGTTTTTTTGCGGGAAACTAAGCATATATTCCAGATTTGCACCACGGAAACTGTAAATGCTTTGTGCATCATCCCCTACCAGACATATACAAACATTTTTCTTATATAATAATTCTATTATTTTTTGCTGCGCATAATTGGTATCCTGATACTCATCAACAAGAATATACTTGAACAGATCAGCATAATTATTCAGCACATCAGTTTTTTTACTGAATAACTCATACGTCTTGATTAACAAATCATCAAAGTCCATCACGTTGGCAATATGGCATCTTTGGACATATTCATTGTATATATTACCAATTATATTTGTCCTGTCATTCATCAAAAATTCATCTACTGTAATCAGATGGTTTTTTGCATAACTTATAGTATTTAGGATTTGCCCCGGACTGTATTTTTTATCATCGACACCAAATTCTTTCATAATATTCTTGACAAGGACCTTTGAGTCATTCTCATCATATATTGTGAAATTAGGTCTATAATTTATCTCGTTTACATTAGATCTCAGGATTCTATAGAAGATGGAATGAAATGTTCCCATATTTATTCGTCGGGCAGCATCCTCTTTTAGGAGAATACCGATACGTTCTTTCATCTCATTCGCCGCCTTATTTGTAAAAGTAAGTGCAAGTATATTCCATGGCTTTACACCTATGCTGAGGAGATAGGCAATCTTATATGTAAGGACTCTTGTCTTGCCGGATCCGGCACCGGCAATAACAAGTTGTGAACCATCGCAATATTTAACGGCAGACAATTGGTCTTGATCCAGATCTTTTAGAAACTCTTGCATACAGAATGTGTGATTTATTTGTTTCGATATACTCCTCCACTAACGGTATTATGATTTATGTCCTCTCCCTCTTTTGGAAATGTCGGTATGAATTTCATCTCATGTTCTATTTTCCTTTGTCTTTTTCTTAAATAAGAGTCAGGCTCTTTACTGTTGTATTTTATTGGATTAGGAAGAGTCGCTGCAATAAGCGCACACTCTGATCTTGACAAATCGCATGCATTTTTATCGAAATGATATTTTGCCACAGCAGACGCACCATATATTCCATCTCCCATTTCTATGGAATTAAGATATACCTCCATAATACGTTGTTTACTCCACAATAATTCAATAAGAGCTGTGAAATATACCTCAAGTCCCTTTCTCACCCATGTGCGTCCCGGCCATAAAAAAACATTTTTTGCCGTTTGTTGTGATATGGTACTTGCGCCTCTCATGCGTTTCTGATTTTTTTTGTTATACCTGGCAGCGTTTTCTATCGCATTGAAGTCAAAGCCGTGATGTAAGAGAAATTTCTGATCTTCACTTGCCATTACAGCTACAGGCAAGTGTTGTGAAATATCTTCTAATGGAACCCATTTATGATGAAGTGTCACATGATCATTGTTGAAATATTGTTGACAACATCTTATCACCATAAGTGGTGTAATATAAACAGGGATAAATCTGTAGGCGATGACAACAAGTATCGTACTACTGAAGAACAAAGCCAATCCCCATCGTAAAATCTTACCAATTAAATTTAAATGCATTGTAAAGTACAATTATAATTCCTCACAATAAAAATATTAAGTCATCACAACATCAAATTGTGATGACTTAATATAATTTTATGAATAAAACAGAATGTTTACTTCAGTGTTCCGGCATTTGCTGCATCAATCATTGCCTGACTTGCATACATATATATTTCAACACGTCTGTTCTGCTGTCTGCCTTCAGCTGTTCCATTATCGGCAACCGGCTCAGAACTACCTTTTCCTGTAATATTCTGGAACTGTGAGCTTGAAACGCCGCAGCTTTTCAGATAATCAGCAACACTCTTTGCTCTACTATTACTCAGAGGGATGTTGATTCCGTCATTTCCAGTAGAATCGGTGTGACCGTATATATCTATATGACAATCTGCATTATTCTTCAATACAGTTGAGAATTTTGCAAGTTCATTCTTAGATGTAGAGTTAAGATCCGATTTGTTCGTTGCAAACAAAATACCAGAATCAAATGTCACCTTTACGGCTTTCAGACCATTTGCATCAGTAACTTCCTCCACTTTTGCATTTTCAACCTGAGCAGCTGCTTCTTCGGCAACCTTATCCATGTGGCGTCCGATCAATGCTCCGGCTCCGGCTCCTACGGCTCCACCTATAGCAGCACCTACGGCTGTATTTCCTGCTAATTTACCAATTATAGCTCCTAATGCTGCTCCACCGCCTGTACCGATTAATGCTCCAGTTCCTTGTTTTGTTTGACATCCTATAATGGCGAGCAAACACATTGTAAGTGTCATGATTTTGATTTTTTTCATAGTCTTGTTTATTTATTTTATCTGTAACATGTTTTATACATATGCAAAGATATGTGTTTTTTATTATTCTGATGTTATATTACAACATTTTTTTGTAATTTTGCGTGCTATAAATTATAATTTTTAATATAAATGGTAGAATTAAAAGAACTTACCAAAAGAGCTGATAATTACAGTCAATGGTATAATGATTTGATAGTTAAGGCTGATTTGGCAGAACAGGCCGCAGTACGCGGATGCATGGTTATCAAGCCTTATGGATACGCTATTTGGGAAAAAATGCAGCATCAACTGGATTCTATGTTTAAAGAAACAGGTGTTCAGAATGCTTATTTTCCATTGTTAATACCAAAATCCTTTTTGAGCAAAGAGGCAGAACACGTAGAAGGTTTTGCAAAAGAATGTGCCGTTGTTACACATTATCGTTTACGTTCAAAAGCTGATAAAAGTGGTGTAGAGGTTGATCCTGCGGCTAAATTGGATGAAGAATTGATCATACGCCCTACTTCTGAAACAATAATATGGAATACCTATAAAAACTGGATACATTCGTGGCGCGATTTACCATTGATGTGCAACCAATGGTGTAATGTAATGAGATGGGAAATGCGCACAAGACCGTTCCTACGCACATCAGAGTTTCTGTGGCAGGAAGGTCATACAGCACATGCAACAAGAGAAGAAGCTGAGGCCGAAGCACAGAAAATGCTTCATGTATATGCAGATTTCGCAGAGAACTGGATGTCAATGCCTGTCGTACAGGGCGTGAAAAGTGAAACGGAACGCTTTGCCGGAGCATTGGACACTTATACAATTGAAGCAATGATGCAGGACGGTAAAGCATTACAAAGTGGAACCAGCCATTTCCTCGGACAGAATTTTGCAAAGGCTTTTGACGTAACTTATCTAAACAAAGAAAACAAACCTGAATATGTATGGGCAACATCTTGGGGCGTTTCTACCCGACTGATCGGAGCATTGATAATGACTCATTCTGATGACAACGGACTTGTTCTTCCTCCAAAATTGGCACCGATTCAGGTTGTAATCATACCGATATCAAAGGGTTCTGACGCTTTGGCTAAAATATCAGAGAAGGTAGAACCGATAATTCGTGAGCTACGCGAACTGGGAATTTCTGTAAAATATGACGATTCTGATAACAAACGTCCAGGATTCAAATTTGCTGATTATGAGTTGAAAGGAGTTCCGGTACGTCTTGTCATTGGCGCAAGAGATCTTGAAAATGAAACCATTGAGGTAATGCGTCGAGATACTCTGGAAAAAGAAACCCGATCTATTGATGGTATTGTTGCTTATGTTCAGTCATTATTAGATGATATACAAAAAAATATGTACGACAAAGCTAAGACGTTCCGCGATGCACATATTTATGAGTGTGACAATTATGACGAGTTTAAGGAAAGAATAAAAGACGGAGGCTTCTTCCTGTGTCATTGGGATGGTACTCCAGAAACAGAAGCTAAAATTAAAGAAGACACCCAAGCAACAATCCGTTGTGAGCCATTCGGATATGAAGCAACAGAGGGTATCGATATGGTATCCGGCAAGCCAACAAACAAAAGGGTTATAATTGCAAGAAGTTATTAAAAAATTAATCTGGTTATAAATTATAGTATGAATTGGTTTATTGATTTATTTATAACAACAGACTCTGTAGCGCATATAACATTGCTGTATGCTTTGGTTATAGCCATCGGAGTCTTATTAGGTAAGATTAAATTTGGCGGAATATCATTAGGAGTAACATTCGTGTTATTTGCCGGCATTGTTGCTGGACATGTCGGCTTTACTGCTCCTACTAATATTCTGAACTTTCTTCAGGATTTCGGATTAATCTTATTTGTTTTCTGTATAGGATTACAAGTAGGTCCGGGATTTTTTGAAAGCTTCAAAAAAGGCGGAATAACATTAAATATGATGTCTGTAACAATAGTTGTGCTGAACGTTCTCGTCATGTTTGCTTGTTATTTCATATTTTTTGATACCAGTGATGCAAAGAATCTGCCAATGATGGTAGGTACACTGTATGGAGCAGTAACTAACACTCCTGGACTTGGAGCAGCCAATGAAGCTCTTAGTTCCGTGTTCAAAGGTGAAGTACCGCAAATTGCATCAGGATATGCGTGTGCCTATCCACTTGGAGTATTAGGAATTATCGGTGCCACAATAGCTATCCGCTATATCACAAGAACAAAACTTGCTGATGAGGAAAAGAAGCTTGAGGAAGAAGAAGCAGAAAACCCGCATGCAAAACCACATCAGATGCATTTAAAGGTGAACAACTCTTATCTGGCAGGCCGAACACTCAGAGAAATTTCACAATTCTTGAACAGAGATTTGGTTTGCTCACGCCTGCAGCACAATGGAAATATTTTTATACCAAACAGCAAAACAGTTTTTGAGTTAGGTGATGAAGTACTCATTGTTTGTGCGGAAGCTGATGCGGAAGCAATAAAGGCATTCATAGGACCGGAAACAGATACCCCATGGTCTGAGGAAGCTCAGAACCAGCCACTGATATCTCGTAGAATAATCATCACGCGTCCTTCGATGAATGGTAAGACACTTGGCAAGATGCACTTCTCAAGTGTATATGGTGTCACCGTAACACGAGTATCACGCCAAGGCATGGATGTCTTCGCAAGTAGAAATTACCATTTCCAGGTAGGAGACAAAATTCTTGTTGTTGGCCCGATGGATAATGTTAACCGTGTAGCAGAAATGATGGGTAACTCTGTTAAAAGACTTGACTCACCTAATATCGCCACAATATTTATAGGTATTCTGGTAGGAATCTTGTTCGGAAGCATACCATTGGCTATACCGGGTATGCCTGTTCCTTTGAAGTTGGGATTAGCAGGAGGACCATTAATCATAGCAATTCTTATTGGTCGATTCGGTTATAAGTTTAAGCTTGTCACATATACAACGACATCCGCTAATATGATGCTAAGAGAAATCGGACTGGTACTATTCCTTGCAAGTGTAGGTATTAAGGCCGGTGCCGGATTCTGGCAGACTGTTATTCAGGGTGATGGTTTGAAATATGTATATACAGGTTTTATGATTACCGTTATTCCAATTCTTCTGGTTGGAATTGTAGCTCGTTTACATTTTAAACTGAACTACTTTACTATCATGGGAATGATTGCCGGTACATATACAGATCCACCAGCCTTGGCTTACTCAAACTCCATCTGTTCGCGCGAGGCGCCTGCTGTAGGTTATTCAACAGTTTATCCTTTAGCAATGTTCTTAAGGATATTCACGGCGCAACTCATAGTATTGTTCTGTTGCGTATAATAAATAAGAAATAAAAAAGGGATTGCGAAATTGCAATCCCTTTTTTATTTAACGTGAGTTCGATAAATTCATAATAAAACCGGCCGTGTGTCAATCGTTCCCGTAACATTGACACACGGCTTATTCGGAATGCAACGGCATGCTGCAATTGCACCCAAAATATTGACAATAAAATTATCAAAGCTTCTGTATATTTAATCGAAAGCCATTGTCCGCGAGGCGAGGTAACGTAATGTTCAATTTATGAATATACTTGAACACGTCATTGTTGGATTCGATAATAAATCTAAGAAGTCTAATAATGTTAATAGAGATAATTTTATATAATTTTTGTATTTATTGCCAATAAATTTTATACATTTGTATAGTATATCCTTACTGAGGATATTATTATGACAGCAAATGGAGCATAATCATGATAAAAAGTAATTATATATTTTTTGACGCAGTATGAAAAGATTGTTTAGCATTAAATATTTTTATTAAGTATAAATTTGCAATACTTTCTAACGAAGATATAATCGTATGAATATTCTCATAATATAAATATCATGACACTATTATTAATTTCTTATATATGAAGTACTTGAAAATATTGTTGCTATTATTGTTCATGGGCGTATTACAAACAAAAGGACAAGAAGACAGCGTAATGTTTAAGGTTGCATACAAGGCGACGTTTAAAGGTAAGCAGGAAAGTAAGCTTAAAGAAGACTTCCAGGTGCTTGAGGTCGGACGCGAGTATTCGGAATACTATAGCATCTATGACCGTGAGTTCCAACATAAGTAAGACTCTTTGAAGAACGCCGGACTCAGCGACATCGAACTGGCATCACAGTTATATGGCAAGAATGGCCCGGATAAGGGCGAAACCTATCAAGTGTTTAAGAACTATCCTACAACGGGCAAACTGACATACACGTATGTCATATTCAATTTTCCCTATCTGTATGAGGAGGACATGCCTGCCATGAAATGGGACCTGGCAGAAGGCGACTCCGTAATAGGCGGGTATGCCTGCAAGAAAGCCGTCTGCGAACTGCGCGGGCGCAAGTGGACAGCATGGTACACGCTGGATCTGCCTTACAGCGACGGTCCGTGGAAGCTCTGTGGCCTACCCGGCCTTATCCTTGCGGCTTCGGAAAGCGAGGGCATCTACAGTTTCAGCTTCGCAGGAATAGAGAAGTGCGATTATCCCATGTCGTTCATCAACACAAAGAAATATGAGCGCTGCACGCCCAAGCAGCTTCAGGATGACTTCTGCGACTATTGCAAGAACGGCAGCAATTGGAGCATCCGCAAGGCTATCGGACTATCTGTTCCGAAGGGGAAAACAGAGAAATCGTATACACCCTGTTTAATGGAGTTTTATAAATAATAAATAAAGTGAGATATTTCTTAGTTACCATATTATCATTCGTTGTCTCTCTCACCATGACGGCACAGACGTATAAAGGCAAGGTAGTGAATGAGAGCGGGAAACCGCTTCGCTCGGCAAGCGTCGTTCTATTGGCCGATGGCGGCCGCACCACTCTTAGTTTCACTCGTACTGCGGGCGACGGAAGTTTTACACTCAGCGAAAGCGGCAAGGACGGCAAGCGTGCCGAGAGCATACTGTTTTCTTATATAGGATATGCCCGCGATACGATCAGCGTCAAGGACTTTCGCCAAGGACAAACTATCATAATGCACGAAAAGTCGGTTATAATAAAGGAAACAAAGATAAGGGCTCCGCGTGTCTCACAGCGTGGAGATACACTCACATATCTCGTGAACAGCTTTAAGCAAAAACAAGACCGGACGATAGCCGACGTCATAAAGAAAATGCCGGGACTGCAGGTCGGTGAAGACGGAACAATAACATATCAGGGAAAACAAATAAACAAATTCTACATTGAGGGGCTCGATATGCTCGGGTCTAAATATTCACAGGCCTCAGAAAACATATCGGCAGACAAGGTGAAGAGCGTACAGGCGTATGAGCGGCACCAGCCTGTGAAACTGTTGCGCGATGTAACTTTCTCCGACCAGGCCGCGCTCAATATTGTACTGACCGACGATGCCCGCAACGTATGGCAGGGACTGGCCGATAGGAGCCGGAACCAAAGCGCAGAAAGGCGCCGGCGCGCTTGGCGACAGCCGTCTCATGGCTATGATGTTTTCGCGTAAGATGCAGAGCATATCAATGTACAAATACAACAACACCGGAAAGGATGTAATGAAGGAGGTTCACGACAGGCAGTCCATTGAGAACGACGCAGCTGTTGAGAACAGCATACTTGGTGGAATCGCCATGCCAGCGCCATCGCTCGATCCAGTGCGTACAACGTTCAACAACTCCAACCTGTTGGCCACCAACTGGCTGTTCAAGACCCATCATGGCGATGACCTGCGCCTGCAGGTAAGCGGACTGCTGGACAAGACGACACAGAGCCAGACAACACAGACCGTGTACACCGATCTGGCAGACGGAAATGCCATTGTCGAGGATGTGGACGCCACTCAGCATACAAGTGAGATTTCTGCCGAGTTGAAGTACGAGAAAAACCGTGACGACATATATCTTGTGAACACACTTAAAGGATATGCCGACTTTAACAAGAGTACTGCCACGACCATGCTTAACGGCAGAGGAATGTATGAGAACGTGAAACCACGCAAACGGTATTTGCAGGACTCGTTCACGATGAGCAAACGACTGAAGAACAATCACCTCCTTTCGCTGAGCGCATATTTCTCCTATAATAATCTGCCCGGCAGGCTCTTGCTGTCTGACAGCACTATGCAGAGACTCGACATGCAGTCGTTCCATTGGGGCGCACAGACATATTTCAGCCATAAGGCAGGCAGGTTTAATTTCAAATATACACTCTCGACAAAGAGAAAATCGCAGCAACTTTCGATAAACAATACAATGCTCAACGGCAACGACAGCTATTACGAGTCGGATACGCGCCTTACCCCCGAGGCAAACTATTCGCACGGCTCCTTCAGACTGACTGCAACCGTGCCGTTAGTATGGCTTGCGCGCGGATTAAACAGCGACACGCGCAACGATTTTCTGGTAGAGCCAAGTGTGAAGGCGGTGTTCCGTCCTACGGCACGTTGGGACTTCTCGGCAGCGTATTCTTATTCATACAATCCTCTCGACGTGTCGTTATCAGGCAGCCTGCCCATCTTCACCGACTACATCACCATGCGACAGGGCGTCGGAAGACTGAGCAGGACCATGTCGCACGCATTGAACGGACAGGTAGATTATAAAAATACCATAAAGGGACAGTTTGCCACACTGTTGGTTACATGGAACAATCTGTTCGACAATATCCTGTATTCAAGCGAGATGGTTGGCGACATCTACAAGAGCTGTGCCACAGACAAGACCTCCGACTCACACATCCTGACCGTTTTCGCACGTCTGGCACAGTCGTTCCGCTGGTCAAAGCTGAATATAGGCGTTACGACCTATTATGCCGGCAACGACTACGATATGTTGGTGTCTGATGTCGTTACGCCGTTTATGATGAACAACCTTGTCGTTTCGGCCGATATTTCCTTGCAACCGATTGACTGGCTCTCGTTTGAGGCTTATACAAGTTACACGATGTCCAATCTGAAAAACAAAAGCACCGGGGTGAGTCTCATGCCTACTCTAAATTCGTTCAATCATGGTCTGAAAGCATTCCTTATGCCGGGACATTGGCAGATAGAATGGGACAACGAGATATATCACAGCAATGACAAGAGCGTGTCGTTCAATTATTTCTCTGACATTTCTGTGTCCTACAGACGCAAGGCTTATGAAATAGGTCTCACACTGAACAACATCTTTGGCAACGACACATACAGCAGACAAACCATTAATACAACCGTATGCCGTTATCAGGTTACTCAATTAAGACCAAGATCCGTAATGGCAAGAGTATCCTTTAATTTTTAATTATACAAAGTGAAAAAGCCGTAGGTATATTATTCAATGGAAAGCTGTGGCTTAAATTCCGAATAAGCATTGTTTTTCTTCCGCCGTGATGATAACAATATGAATCACTTTCAGATTTTAAGTATATTGCGATTTCTTCGTCTGAGTTTTCTGTTCTACCCAGAAAAATAAGCGAGTATTCGCAGGCAGACTCTCACTCGGACGCAAATTCGCGAAACATAAGAGGCTTACACAAAACACTAAATATCAATAAGTTATATTTAACGAATATTTTCCGGTCATGCGATAAGCACCGTTTTAGCATGCGATAAAGCCCATTTCAAGGGCTGAAACACTTAATATCACACCATAAGATGGGCTTAATCAGACCACAAAACGGGCATAATCAGAACGCATGATGAATGATTCCGGACTACACTTCAGGGTATACGAAAAGCCTATACAGCTAGGAATGGCCTTTATAATACCGGATTTAACATTTCCTCACATCTCTTTTTCAATTTTGTTTTGTCAAAATAGAGTCAAGAAAAACTGTAAGTATGTTACGATAGTTTTATTCAAAGAGAATGATATCTGATGTGATAAAAAGTATGAGAATTATGCTCTTGTCCTGTGTTGGAAGATTTATCGCTGATAGCAACACGGATTATTATCAGAAGTTTTCAGAAATTTCATATCACATCATAATAAAAAACAGTACCCACAGAGTTTCTAATGAGTGGTTACTTCAAAAAAGAAACGTCATCGACAAGATTAATGTCAATGACGTTTATCCGACTAATTTCCTTTATATGTATGACTTATATTCTTATATTGCCATAATTCAATGAATACTTCATCGTATTATCACTATGGATACACTGATATCTTTATCTTTTCTTGAGCTTTAGCTTTGGAATATTTATCTTCTCGCCTGCTTTAAATGCCTTATCTTCATTTACGGCTTCAATATAACATTCCATACCCGGTCCCAAGTATTTTTTACTTATATAAGCCAAAGACTGTCCTTCTTTTAAAGTAATGGTCTGTGCAATACCGACAATATTATAAGCCCCTGTCCTTATTCTGATGTCCTTGTTATATTTTTCAAAGTCAGAATTGCCTTTATTATCAGTTTTAGCAACCGGCTTTTTTATCGAGTCGGTATTTGCTGTAGTCTTTTCAGTTTGATTGTTCTTAATTACTTTCTGCCTCTCTGCATCAAGTGTTTTCTTTTGCATTTTGGTCTGGAAATTATCTATTATAATTTCCAATTCCAATATTCTGTCTTCACGCAGCAATATTTGTTTCTGATAATAAAATATACCATATACTCCACATCCACATAAAAGAATTATGATAGATATAAGTAAAATTATGATATTATTTCTTTTACCGGAAGTCTTTCGACTCTCACCATCGCTTGCTTCAATTTTTTCCGGTTGAACGTCGTTGTCAGTATGAGCAACGCAATCGTCAACTACTCGCTCTTCCTCCGGATGATCACTTTCTATAACCACATCAGATTGCTCTTCCGCAGGTTCGGCTATTGTCGGCTCTGTCATAATATCCGGCTGCTCAACATTATCCGTATCCTCTTGTGGCACATCGTTTTCAGGAGTATCTTCTACTGTTTCTTCAGGAACATTTTCTATGTTGTCATCTGCATTTACGTCCTTATCTTCTAAATCATTATTTCTAACCTCCTGTGGCACATCATCGATACGTGGTTCATCATTAATACGCTGCTCATCGTCGGTACGTTGCTCCTCATCATAGTTCACATCCTCTGAAATATCACTATTATCCATGTCAGAGAAATCAACACCATCATTTATTATTACTGTCTCAAACTGAGCAAAAGGCTGATTTACTCTGTTCTTAAGCGACGTTTCAGGAGTGAACGAAATCTTGTTACGTCCTTCAATGATTATTCGTCTACCATTGTTTACATTAACACTTTCGCGGGCATTAACACTTTGTATTTTGAATGTGCCAAGTCCCTTGACCTTAACCTGTTTGTCATTATTCTGTAAGCCAGAATTTATGACATCAAACATGTATGTTACAAATAATTCAGCTTCTTTTTGGGTAAGATCGTATTTTGTAACAAGCGCAGAAGCTAAATCTGATATTTTATTCATTTTCTGATTTTCTTAATTTCTCCTTTATAGATGCGACGGGCTTGAAATTTAATACGATCTTTGGAGGAACCATCATTCTCTGACCTGTCGATGGATTGACGACAATACGTTCCATTCTGTTTTTCAACTCAAACGTACCAAAATTCGGAATGAAGACATTCTCTCCATTGTCAAACTTAGAAGCCATCTTCTCTATGATGCAACGTACATATTTTTGCGTATTGTCCTGTGTATATCCACACCTCTGAGACAATTCGAATATATATTCCTTATTATTCATTTCATCAAAACCTTTTCAAATCATCTCTGCATACAGATCATATTCATTGCTGTCTATTATCCTGACATTATAAAATGACCCAATATGAAGCTCATCGTCTGATTTTATCAATACCTCAGGATCGACCTCCGGAGAACAGAACTCGGAGCGTCCAATGTAATATTCATCTTCCTTACGGTCTATTATCACGCGCATGGTGCTTCCTACCTTCTGCGCTTCAATCTCCGCACTTATTTCCTGCTGCAAGGTCATAATTGCATCCAGTCGCTGCTGTTTTACCTCATAGGGGACATCATCTTCATAATGCAACGCACTGTATGTTCCATCCTCCTCAGAGTAAGCAAAAACTCCCAGTCTTTCAAATCTTGCCCACTTGACAAATTCCATCAATTCCTGGAAATCGCTCTCGGTCTCACCGGGGAAACCTACCATAAGAGTTGTCCTTATATGTATTCCCGGAACTTCTTTTCTTATTTCTGAAATAAGTTGGATGGTTTCTTCTTTTGTGACATTTCTATGCATGCGGGACAAGACATTGTCTGATATATGTTGCAGTGCAATGTCAAGATACTTACATACATTTTTCTTTTCTCTTATGACAGTAAGCAAGTCTTTCGGAAATTTATTTGGATAAGCATAATGCAATCTGATCCATTCCACGCCTTCTATTTCAGAAATGTCGCTGATGAGATCAGCGATATGCTGTTTGCCATCAATGTCTATACCATAATAAGTGAGCTCTTGAGCAATTATCTGAAATTCTTTGACTCCATTTGCAACCAGACTTCTTACTTCCTGCAGTATGTCTTCTTTTGGACGACTTACATGACGTCCTGTTATTAATGGTATCGCGCAATATGCACATCTCCTGTCACATCCCTCACTTATCTTTATATAGGCATAATGTGACGGTGTGGTCAGGTGACGCTGTCCGACACAAGTCTTGACTTCTCCTTTTCCTAAATCTGTCAGCAGTTGTTTATAATTGAACTTGCCATAATATTTATCTACCTGAGGAATCTCTTTTTCAAGTTCTTTCTGATACCTCTGCGAAAGACATCCCATCACAAATAATTTGCTGATTCGTCCCTCCTCTTTTGCCTTGACCAATTCTAAGATTGTATCAATGCTCTCCTGCTTGGCATCCTCAATAAATCCACATGTATTTATTACTACAATCTCGCCATCTATTTTTTCGGAATCATGAGTGCAATGATAACCATTCGCCTCAAACTGTTTCATAAGAATCTCACTATCTACAAGATTCTTAGAACATCCCATTGTAATGAAATCAATCTGTCCTTTTTTCATTGCTTACTAAATAAGGAATCCACGAACTGGCGTTTATTAAACAACTGAAGTGCATCCATAGACTCTCCCAGTCCTATATACTTAACAGGAACTTTCAACTGATCACTGATTCCTATTACGACGCCACCTTTTGCCGTACCGTCTAATTTTGTTATGGCAAGAGAACTGATCGGGGTTACAGAAGAAAATTGTTTGGCCTGCTCAAATGCATTCTGACCTGTACTACCATCCAATACGAGCAACACTTCGTCCGGTGCCTCTGGCAGGACTTTCTTCATGACATCTTTTATCTTTTTCAGCTCATTCATAAGACCGACCTTATTATGAAGTCGGCCTGCCGTATCAATTAAAACGACATCGGCACCGTTTGCTTTTGCAGATGAAAGCGTATCAAATGCCACAGATGCCGGATCAGAGCCCATTTGCTGTTTGATAACAGGTACTCCGACCCGTTCGCCCCATATACAGATCTGCTCTACAGCTGCAGCCCTAAATGTATCAGCTGCACCTATATAAACTTTCTTGCCGGCTTTCTTAAACTGATATGCCAACTTACCGATAGTGGTTGTCTTGCCTACTCCATTTACTCCTACGACAAGTATCACATAAGGTTTATGATCCTGTGGTAATTCCCAGTCGTCATTATCCCCATTGTTGTTTTCAGTCAGCAATTTTGTTATTTCGCTTCTTAGAATCTCATTCAATTCTGAAGTAGAAACATATTTATCACGTGCGACACGTTCTTCTATACGATGTATGATTTTCAATGTCGTGTCAACACCTATGTCGGAAGTTATTAAAACCTCTTCCAGATTATCAAGGACATCATCGTCTATCGTTGATTTGCCGGTTATAGCTCTCGTCAACTTATTAAATACACTGAATTTTGTCTTTTCAAGTCCGTCATTCAGTATTTCCTTTTTTTTCTTATTGAAAAGTCCGAATATTCCCATTTATTATTTGATATTATGACTGCAGTAATCAGAATAAAAATATTTCTAATGCAAAAATAATAAAAATTATTGATATTCGGAAAAAGACAAACCCATTCTCGTTTGTTTTAAAAAGAAACAGGTAAAGAAATTCTGTTGAATATTTCTTTACCTGTTATATTTTTATTCCGGCACTTTATATTTATCACCAGTCATTTTAACAAATTGTCTTGCGTAGCTTTCAGGGTATCCCGGGCGTTCTACACTTGCACCGATTCCTGTTTTGGTTCTTTTGAAAGTACCATTTTCTTCAGGCTTGATAGTCATATCATTATATTTAACTATCAAATATACAGCAAGCGTTTTCCACCTGTCCAACATCTCCTGCGCTTTAGTATTACTATAATCATTAAGATATTTTATTGCTGCATTCTTATCTGATTTATACAACTCTAAAGCTTTAGCCTCGATATTCTTCTGATTATTAAAATAATCTGTTTCCAAACTATCACGTACTGCCTTTAATGACGGGAACATCATGCTGTATCTCGGATAAACCATATTGCTGACCCAATTGCATACCCAGAATGCATTTTTATCAGAGAATGTGACAGCATCGGCTCCTGGAGTATTATAACATTCCGGCTGAACAGTGTTTCCGCAATATATCGGAGTATATGCAATCATGTTTGCATCATCATTGCCAAACCATAATACTCCACCGATCTCACGTGGAAGCCATGATCTCATCTGTGAAACAAAAGAGAATCCACTTTGCTGTGTACTTATAGGACGTTCATTGAAATATGTCTTACCATCAACAGTATATGTCAATGGTGTAGGCCTGTATGGCATCTGCCATATTCCACCGCCTATATCAGTTGAGTCTATTGCCAGTGGAGTTCCCTCATAATGATCTCTCATGCACTGCTCAATATCCTGAACACTCACCTTTCTGTTCGGTACAATCCACAGCGGCATATCTTCGGCGTTCGGATCTTCTCCCAAAGCCCATGGCAGATATTTATCAAAGTCATCATTGAAATGTCTGAAGAAGCTCCATACACGTGCGTCACAGAATCGTCTTCCCTGGAAATCAGGCTTTGCGTACGCCATCTTCCAAGAGAAATCCTCATCACGGCCGGTGAACCATCCGTTCTTTCTTGCATACTTTATGACATCCTTTGAATATAAAACATTCTCCTTGTCTTTCATGTTGAATTTTCCTATACGGCTTTGGTTCGCATGAGCACAGATTGCATTATCCGGAATACGAATCGCAACCCATACAGCTTTCTTGGAGCCGGGGCCCATTCCCATCATTTCCATTATCCAGGCTTCATTCGGATCGCAAATCGTAAATGTTTCACCTTCAGAGCAATATCCGTATTTATTGGCCAGAGTCGTCATAACATTTATAGCCTCCCTCGCGGTTTTACTCCGCTGCAATGCTATATATATAAGAGAGCCATAATCCAGGATACCTGTTGTATCAACCATCTCCATACGACCGCCATATGTGGTTTCAGCAATAGTAACCTGATACTCATTTATATTTCCTATTACGTTGTATGTTTCTTGAGCCTCCGGAATTTCTCCATGATATTCTTTCGTATCCCAGTCATATATTTTACGCATTTCACCCTTTGCATGTTTTGCAGCAGGATAATGACATAATCCAATAAACATACCATAATCATCGGCATTGTATGTACAAATTACAGATCCATCAGTACTTGCTTTCTTACCGACAATTAAATTTGTGCAACAATAGGCAATTGAAGCACACATCAATAACATAAATAAAATTACAGATTTTCTCATATTTCTAATATTTTATTAGTGCTGTATATGTATTCGTATTATTTCTGTTATCTATTGCTATGATATTCAATTTATGTGACTTGCCTGTTTTTCTTATATAGTTTCTTAAATTACACTGACATAATCCCTTCTTTGAGACATTATCAAAAACAATCAGAGTGTTATCAACGTATCCATAACATTGCTTCAAACCACTTCCGTTATCATAGATACTTGCCTTTATTATATGACTGAATGTCCATGCCTCTTTTTGTATCGGCAAAATAACGGGAGGAGTGTCGTCATATTTAATTTCATAAGAGTCACCAATATCCCGTATAAAGCCTGTTACCCATCCGTTTCTATAAATTCCACCGAAATAGCGTGGGAATCCATGACTGTTTGAAATGTACAGTTTACTTGTTTCTTTTATATTCTTATTACACTTAATGGATATTTGCGCATATCTGATTAAAGGTAATGCCCTGTTACTGAAGGAATAGCTATCCGACAATTTTTCAGGTTGTTTATTTATTACAGGGAATATCTGTTTATCTTGTGTTAATGAGTATGGCTTTACTGTTAAATGCACATCAGAGAAACTTATATTATTTATTCTGTTCCATAAGATGCGGCGGAATATATTTGTTCGTTTCTTCTTTGATATATTATAAGGTTTACCTTCAACTACAAAATCGTATTCATTGCTATTGCCCCAAAAATCTGTAATGATATAAGAAATATGGTAGTCACGTTCCTCGTCGAAAACGACATATCCTCTATTACTGTCTATCTCATATATAGGCAAATAATTTCCCGGCTCAACAAATGATTTCATATACCATACCCCCGTTTTAATAAAATGGGCATAATCTCCACAATAATCCATCACGCGTGTCAATCCTACAGGAATTCTTGCAACATCGCTCTCAAAGACTTTTCTCCCGTCAACAATCAACTGGGTTTTACGAATACCATATCTGTTATAGGTATTATCCATATAGTCATTTGCCCAAATGCCAAATCCAATCTTTCCCCATGCATTCAATTTATGGCTGATACCTGCTGAAGATAATGAAAAACTTTGATTATGTGTTGAGCCACAAAATACACCTTCACCTTCTTGAGGATACACCATAAGACCATGCGCTAAAGGACGCGTGGTGTCTTTTATGTATTTTCCAAGGAAATTCAACGGATCTACCATATCTCCACTTTCAGATTCATACATTTCCATATGAATATGAGGAGCAGTACTCGCTCCGGTATTTCCACTGACAGCAAGCAATTGTCCTTTTGCGACCGGACATTCGTCTGGAGATAACGCTATGTCTATATTATAGTTCTTATTTTTCTGTTGCCTTTTCTTAACAATATTTTCTATCTTCGGGCAAAATGCATTTAAATGACAAAACATGCTGGTATAACCTTCAGGATGCTTCACATATATTGCCTTTCCGTAACCGTATTTTCCGACAACAACTCTTGATACATATCCCGAACCGATTGATAGAACGGCCTTATTCTCTACCCGTTCAGTTTTTATGTCGATTCCTCCGTGAAAATGGTGTGCACGTGGCTCACCAAAATTTCCCGCCAGTGAAATCTCATAATTCACAGGCGGGATAAAACTTATAATTGATAATAATATACTTATAAACATCAGCAAGCTTTAAAGCTCATATCTAAACATTTTACAGAATGAGTCAATGCTCCTACAGAAATGAAATCTACTCCACATTCCGCATAGCTACGTATTGTATCATACGTAATACCACCACTCGATTCTGTTTCATATCTTCCATTGATTATTTCTACAGCCTTTTTGGTATCCTCTACAGAGAAATTGTCCAACATTATACGATTTACTCCTCCATGAGAGATTACCTGATTGAGTTCATCAAAGGAACGGACCTCTATCTCAATTTTCAGATCAAGATTCTTCTCCTTCAAATATTCATGACAACGATTTATGGCGTTTTCTATACCTCCGGCAAAATCAATGTGATTATCCTTCAACAGAATCATATCAAACAATCCTATTCTATGATTCATTCCACCTCCAATACGTACGGCTTGTTTTTCAAGGATACGCATACCGGGAGTTGTCTTACGGGTATCAAGTATATGTGTTTTTGTTCCATCTATGCGTTTCACATATTTGTTAGTCATTGTTGCGATACCACTCATGCGCTGCATGATATTAAGCATAAGACGTTCCGTCTGCAATAACGAACGTACTTTTCCTGTAACGACCATTGCGATATCACCAACCTTAACCGGCTCTCCGTCATTAATAAGAACCTCAACTGACATAGTAGGGTCAAACCTATTGAATACCTTTTTGGCAATCTCAACACCGGCCAATATTCCATTATCCTTTATAAGCAGATGCGACTTACCCATTGCATCTTCCGGTATACAACATAATGTTGTATGATCTCCATCTCCTATATCTTCAGCAAAAGCGAGATCAATCAGACGTTCTTCTAATTCGTTTACACTTAACATATTATTCTAAGATTAAATTTGATATTCTTTATTACTTAATATTTTATTATCCTTATAAGCTATAAGATTATTTTCAGAACGCATAATTATAATTGTTCCTCCAATCCATTCTGTATGTGCCAGCTCTTTTGTTAGTTCGTAAAAAGCGACGACCTTATTATCTTCTACTTCTACAACACCATTTACTATTATAGTATCCTCAAAAATGATACGATTTGCAGCAAACCTTCTTTTATTGGCCATGAGCGTTGTTCCTTTTCAATTCTGCCGGCAGAAATCTTTTATCTACAGGTCGTACTAAAGTCCTTTCCGGTTGCTTGGATTCAATAGGCCTGTGAGTATTGTTCTGGTGTATCGTTGCCGGTGACGGAGACAGAGAATCTCTTTTTATCAACCGGATACTATCATTTTTGTGTACCGCCGGCATTTTTCCCTGACGCATTCTAATTAATCGTATATTATATACAACCATCAATCTGAGTGTCGTCGATGAAGATGTCGCTTTATCCTTATCGTTTACCAGGAAATATCCCGAAATAGCCTTTATACCAAGATTTCGTGTATCTTCTATTTGCAGATGATAACTAGAAGTTGACGTTATATTTATTGTACGCGAGGCCACACTATCATTATTGAATGTCAGACTCAATGATGCCACAGCATTTCTCATGCCATCCTGATAAATGAATCGTGTATCAAAATCAAGAATAATCTTATCTCCTTTATGAAAGGCTGTATCCGCCTTTATATTATACATATAGATATTTGATGCCTCCTGAGGATAAAGCACTAACATCTTTCTTCTGTTCCATATGTCTGTAGTGTCAGAACTTGATGCAAGATTTCCAAATTTGTTTATCTCACTCACAGATGCGCCTTGTGCCGCAGCCTCATTTGTAAACCTCTCGACTAAATTTTTATATATATCGTGCAAAACTTTAGTGTGTCTGTTATAATATAGCAGCGAACTGTCTAATTCAGCTTGTGATACACCATACTTGTTCAATATATTTGCCTTAAATGATCGGATTGATAGTGAATCACCACCATTTAATCTGGCAATTTCTTCCGCTAAATGATATTCATACAAAATATCTTCCATCTCATCAGGTTGTATATATTCATCATCAACAGAAGGTTTACATGAAAATAAACCAAATAGGACGAGAATAACACAGATTAATCCTTTTGCCATATGAAATGAAAGACTATTATTCATACTCTTAAATTATCCCAATCATTCGATTGTAATATAATATTCTCTTAGAGCTGTATCAGACTTTTTTATCACGGAATAATACATCATTTATACTTTCTAATTCTTTTCGATAGAATAAGAAAAGTATGACAGCTCCTACGCTTATGCATGCATCAGCAAAATTGAATACGGGAGAAAAAAATATGAATTCTTTACCGCCCCAATACGGAAACCAATCAGGCCATGTAGTTACTATCAGCGGGAAATAAAACATATCGACAACCTTGCCATGCAGAAATGATGCGTATCCACTTCCGAAAGGAACGAGGTTAGCTACGTCAAATGGAGTGGAAGCATCGAATATCAATCCATAGAACATTGAGTCGAATATGTTCCCGGCAGCACCAGCCAAAATTACAGACAGACAGACAACATAGCCTCTCGAATGTTCCCGCTTAACAAGTTTACAAATATAATATCCGATGACGCCAATCAGAACAATTCTGAACAAGCTCAATACCAATTTATTAAAAAATGTAATGCCATAAGCCATTCCATTATTTTCAATAAATTCTATGAAGAACCAGTCCGTAATACGTATTGATTCTCCCAAACACATATTTGTTTTCACCGTGATTTTGATTATCTGATCGATAATCAAAATCACGATAATTAACAATACGGATAATCGTCCATCAGAAATATTTATCCCTTTTTTCATTTCTTACGTGCGTTCTTTGATGCTACGCTGAGTGTTGCATGCGGAACAGCACGTAAGCGCTCTTTTGGAATCAGCTCTCCTGTTATACGATCTATACCATATGTTTTGTTTTCAATTCTTACCAAAGCTGCCTCAAGTCCTTGAATGAATTTCTGCTGGCGATTTGCCATCTGTACCAAATCCTCCTTAGATTGAGAGGCACTGCCCTCCTCTAGCGCCTTATATGTTGGTGACGTATCATCAACATCGTTACCGTCGGCATTCATAAGCTGTTTCATCATAGCACTCTGATCACGACGAGCAAGACGCAATTTCTCATTTATGATCGCGCGGAACTCTTCCAGTTCGCTGTCAGTATAACGTGTCTTTTCAGCCATAATTTAATAGTTTTAAATGTCCCAAATAAGTTGCAGGCCTATTTTAACCTTTAGCTTTCTCTATTTTTATATTCAATTTATATTCATCGAAATCAACAACTACACCATCATTATCGGCAATAGTTATACTATCAGCCAATACCTGGCTCTTGATATAGTCTGCGTATTGCGATATGGCAGCATCAGTATTTGCATCCGGTGAAACCACTACATTGATTCTGTCAGTAATCTCATATGCATTATCCTTACGCATATTCTGAATTCTGTTGACGAGTTCACGTGCAATACCTTCTCGTTTCAATTCGTCTGTAAGTTCTATTTCCAAAGCCACGGTAAGGTTACCTTCATTTGAAACAAGCCATCCAGGAATATCCTCACTTATAATCTCTACATCAGCCAATTCCACTTTTACAGTGTTTCCTTCTACATCTAAATCAAGGTATCCATTGTTTTCGAAATCATTGATTTGGGTTTGAGTAAGACCACCGATCTGAGCAGCAATACCCTTCATCAGCTTGCCGAACTTCTTTCCCATAGTACGGAAGTTGCACTTTACTTTCTTGACAAGTACATCAGAACCTTCTACAAATTTCAGACTCTTGACATTAACTTCATTCAAAATAAGTGCTTCTACGGCTTCAATGTGTCTTCTCTGTTCAGCATCCACAGCAGGAATCATAATCGCTTTCAACGGCTGACGCACCTTTATGTTTACTTTACGACGCAGAGCAAGAATCATTGAGGTGATCTTCTGGGCCATACTCATTCTTGCCTCAAGTTCTTTATCAATAAACTTTTCGTTGACGACAGGATAATCTGAGAGATGCACTGACTCGACATGCTCTTTTCCTGTTACGTTTATCAGATCCATGAACAGTTGGTCTGAATAGAATGGAGCAAATGGTGCAAGCAACTTGGCGACAGTAGCCAGACACGTGTACAATGTTTGGTATGCACTCATCTTATCCTTACTCATCTCCTTACCCCAGAAGCGCTTTCTATTAAGACGTACATACCAGTTGCTCAAGTCGTCATTTACAAATGACTCTATCAGACGTCCAGCCTTAGTCGGATTATAGTCCTCCATCTCAGCGTCAACATTCTTTATAAGTGTATTAAGCACTGACAAAATCCAACGATCTATTTCCGGACGTTCCTCAAGCTTGATATCATCCTCGCTATAATCAAATCCGTCAACATTAGCATATAGCGCAAAGAACGAATACGTATTATACAACGTGCCGAAGAACTTACGACGTACTTCATCCACACCATCAGGATTAAACTTCAGATTATCCCATGGTTCAGAGTTTGTCATCATATAGAATCTAACAGCATCTGCGCCATATTTATCAATCATCTCGAAAGGATCAGTTACATTTCCGACATGTTTGCTCATCTTGTTGCCCTTGGCATCAAGTACAAGTCCAGATGAAATTACATTCTTGAATGCAACACTATCGAACACCATTGTTGCAATAGCATGCAATGTGAAGAACCAACCACGCGTCTGATCTACACCTTCATTTATGAAATCTGCAGGGAACGCAGTTCTATCATCTATTTTATCCTTATTTTCAAAGGGATAATGTATCTGTGCATACGGCATAGAACCGCTATCAAACCATACGTCAATAAGGTCTGTCTCGCGCTTCATCGGTTTGCCACTCTCACTTACAAGTGTTATTTCATCAACAAACGGACGATGAAGATCTATGCGGTCATAGTTTTCTTTGCTGTAATCATCCGGAACAAATCCAAGATCCTTCAATGTATTGGATTTCATGAAGCCGGCAGCAACACTTTTTTCAATTTCATCGTATAGTTCGTGTATGGAACCGATACATATTTCGTTGCCATCCTCATCACGCCATATTGGCAGCGGTGTACCCCAGAAACGGCTACGTGACAGATTCCAATCATTAAGATTCTCCAGCCAGTTGCCAAATCGCCCGGTACCAGTCGATTCCGGTTGCCAGTTAATGGTTTTGTTCAGCTCAACCATTCTATCCTTTTTCGCAGTAGAACGTATGAACCAGCTATCAAGCGGATAGTATAGAATAGGTTTGTCTGTACGCCAGCAGTGTGGATAGCTATGTACATGCTTTTCTATCTTGAATGCTTTATTCGAAGATTTCAGATCCATACAGATAGAGATGTCGAGTGTTTCATCCTTATCTGTCAGAGTATCATCGTATGCATTCTTAACATATCTTCCTGCATATTGATTCCAAAGTTCTACATTCACATGATTAGCAACAAATTCAGGATCAAGATCCTCTGTAAGGAAATATTTACCTTGCAAATCCACAACAGGACGTTCCTGTCCTTTCTTATCTATAACCACAATAGGCGGCACTCCGGCCTTCTTTGCCACAAAAGCATCGTCAGCGCCGAAGTTCGGAGCGATATGTACAATTCCTGTACCATCTTCTGTCGTCACGTAATCTCCAGGAATGACACGGAAAGCGCCATCAGTCAATGGAGATATGAATGGAAGAAGCTGCTCGTATTCCATACCAACCAGGTCTGGGCCGAGATAACGAGCTATAATCTTCCAAGGTATCACCTTATCTCCTTTTTTATACGAACTGAATTCTGCATCACGACCTGCCTCATTAAAGTAAGCCGCCAGACGCTCTTCTGCAAGTACCACAGTTTCTGGTTCTCCAGTGTACCCATTGTATGTCTGTACTGCCACATATTGAATTTTCGGTCCAACACAAAGAGCAGAGTTAGCAGCAAGTGTCCATGGAGTTGTTGTCCATGCAATGAAGTAAGCTTGTCCCCACTCTGTCATCTCAGGACGTGGATTCTTTATTTTGAACTGTGCCGTAACAGTAGTATCTTTTACATCCCTGTAACATCCAGGCTGATTCAACTCGTGAGAGCTGAGTCCGGTTCCGGCAGCAGGACTATAAGGCTGAATGGTATAGCCCTTATATAATAATCCTTTGTTGTAAAGCTGCTTCAGAAGCCACCACAAAGTTTCAATATACTTGTTATCATATGTTATATAAGGATTGTCGAGATCGACAAAATAGCCCATCTTTTCGGTAAGCTCGCGCCATTCTGCCGTGAATTTCATCACATTCTCACGGCACTTGTTATTATAATCGCGTACAGATATGTATTTCTTGGAATCCTTATTGTCGATATCGGCCTTTGTGATTCCAAGTTCCTTCTCCACGCCAAGTTCTACAGGAAGGCCATGGGTATCCCATCCGGCTTTACGATGAACCTGAAAGCCCTTCATCGTTTTGTATCTGTTGAACGCATCTTTGATGCTTCTTGCAAGGACATGATGGATTCCCGGGTGTCCGTTTGCCGACGGAGGACCTTCAAAGAAGACGAACTGCGGACATCCCTCACGTTCATCTATGGATTTATGAAAAATATCTTTCTTATTCCACTCTGCCAGTACCTCATTATTGGTAGCCGTCAAATTTAGCCCGTTATGTTCGGTGAATTTCTTAGTCATGTCTTCTCTTTTAATTATAAAAACTATATGGCTGCAAAGGTAAAAAAAATATATTTTACGACCAAAAAATAGAATGGAAAGATTACCATATGTAATACACCACAGACATATTACAACAGACTGTCACCTCTGTACTCATCATACTCGATATAATAATACAGAATATACATTGGAATTGAGCCCTAATCAGCCTAACTCCTTCAATATTGGCACGTAGGTAGAAAATACATTGATGTATTCCAAGTTGTTTCATAAACATTAAGCTTGTTTTATGTACAATGGAAAAAATTCAGCAATTAGTCCATATCTGTAAACTCGCATATATATAAGATGCTTAAAGATTTTTCTCTTTGCAAAAAAGACTTTTCACAAACTAAAAAAATCCGTCACGAGTCATAAAATAGACTTCATTCCTACTTAAACGATTATTTCATAATATATTAATGGTTTTCGTTAAATATTAATTTTAAATACAGTGAATTGTAAATTTATGCCCCACGATTGCAATAAATGATCTGATTACCAAATTTTATTCTGTAGTTTTTTGCATACTAAAATAGTTAACAAATTTATAAACTTGCAGACTTTGTTCATTTTCATATATAACACAGTCTTTCACATTCTATGGTTCTCATTCATAAATTGATTGTTAAACATTATATAGTTATTTGCATAATTTATTATCATTAATATTGTTACATAATATTTACTAATGTAATACTTACACATAAAACTATGACAAACATTCAAACATATTCCATAGAAGACACAATATTATATTAAATGAGACGTTATATTCAATATGAAAAAGACAATATTATTTATATACATATCGATGCTTTTTGTGGTTACTGCCAAAGCCCAATCGTTTGTTCTTCAAGGAAGGGTAACCGACGAGCAAATGAATCCTATCGAGCTTGCGTCCGTGGCGTGCCCACAACAGGGTAAAATTACTATGACATCACTAAAAGGTGAATTCAGCATGAATCTTCATTCTGCCGATTCTGTTGTCATTCGATTTTCCATGGTGGGATATAAAACAAAAACCAGGGTTTTACGCAACCCTCGTGGCAAACAGACCCTCCAGATAGTACTATATAGCAACAACGTGTTATCTGATGTGGTTGTGACCGGAACAAGACAACAGACCGGACAAACGCAAGAGATAAAGAAAGAAGATTTGAAAAACATGCCTTCTACTACCGGTAATGCCGTGGAGGAGTTGATACAAGGACAGGCCGGAGTGTCAACACACAGCGAATTGTCCTCACAATATAATGTACGTGGAGGTTCTTTCGACGAGAACAGTGTTTATATTAATAATATTGAGATATATCGTCCGCTGCTGGTAAGAAGTGGTCAACAGGAAGGTCTTTCGATAATCAACCCTGACATGGTTGAGAAAATAGGTTTCTCTACCGGAGGATTTGAGGCAAAATATGGTGACAAAATGTCTTCGGCACTAGACATAACATACAGATTTCCAAAGAATTTCGAAGCTTCGGCTACAGCAAGTCTTCTTGGAGCGAGTGCGTATGTAGGTTATGGAAACAAGAAATTCTCAATAAGTAATGGAATACGATACAAAACCACACAATATCTATTGGGAACAATGGATACAAAAGGAGAATATCGTCCGAGCTTCATTGATTATCAAGCGTTCCTTAACTATATGCCCAACGACAGGTGGCGCATAAGTTTTTTGGGCAATATATCCGACAATCACTATAACTTCTATCCTGAAGACCGAGAGACGAGTTTCGGAACAATGCAGGATGTTAAGTCTTTTAGAGTTTATTTTGACGGGCAGGAAAAAGATGTATTCCGAACTTATTTCGGTTCTCTCGACATAACCCGCAACTTCGGGAAAAACACATCTCTATCACTTATAGCTTCTGCATTCTACACGAAAGAGCAGGAAACATACGACATACAGGGACAATATTGGCTTACACAAACAGAGACAAGCGAAAATCTCGGAGTCGGTACATATTTTCAGCATGCGCGGAACTATATGAAAGCAAACGTGCAGAGCTTAAAACTTCTATTGAAAACAAAAATAAAAAAACACACTATTGAAACAGCACTCACATTTAAAAACGAACATATAAAGGAATATTCCGTAGAATACGAGATGCGAGATTCAAGCAGATACAGTATTCCACACACAGGAGAAGATCTCTATATGATATATTCCATGCGTGCTCGTAACACCCTTAATGCTAATCGTATTGAGGCTTATGCTCAAGACACATACAGATTTACAAGCCCAGGAGAACACTCTTTGTTTACACTTAACTACGGAATAAGGCTAAGTCATTGGAGTTTCAATGGCGAGACTATTGTCAGCCCGAGATTGTCATTAGGTGTTATCCCAGCATTCAACCACAATGTCACGATGAGATTTGCCACCGGTATATACTATCAGGCACCATTCTATAAAGAAATAAGAGACACGACAACCATTGATGGAGTTACATACGCCACACTAAACAAAAAGGCCAAAAGCCAACGTTCCATACATTTCATTGCAGGAATGGATTATCGGTTCACCATGAGTAAACGTCCATATAAATTCACAGTAGAGGCCTACTACAAAGCTCTGAGCGACCTTGTGCCCTACAGTATAAACAACGTAAAAGTTGTATATTATGGAAACAATGAATGCAGCGGACATGCAGCCGGACTGGACATGAAACTTTATGGCGAGTTCGTTCCAGGATACGACTCGTGGATCAGCCTGTCACTCATGGATACCAACATGAAGTTGAATGGCAAAAATATTCCACTGCCTACAGACCAGAGGTACGCTGTAAGTTTGTATTTTACAGACTTCTTCCCTGGCACGGAAAAATGGAAAATGTTCCTAAAACTTGCATATGCAGATGGCCTGCCATTCTCAGCACCTCATCAAGAACTAGAACGAAACGTGTATAGAGCTCCTGCATACAAACGTGCAGATATAGGTCTGAATTATAGATTGATAAACAACGAGGACAAACAGAAAAGAACTTTCTTCAAGAATGTATGGCTTGGATTAGAATGTCTCAATCTGTTTGGAATAAATAATGTAAATTCATATTATTGGATTACAGATGTAACAAACCAGCAATATGCCGTTCCAAATTATCTTACAGGAAGACAAATTAACTTTAGAGTATCGGTTGAATTATAAAATAAATAGTAATGATAAATAAAATTTGCAAGGCACTGTCTATAATGTTGTCTTTCTGTACTTTAACAGCTGGTGCACAAAGAAACGAAATAAAATCAGAGAGAATAGCTACATTACAAGTCGTGGCCGGAGACGATTGGCTCTCACCACCGGTAATAACACTTAGAAGTGAGGATGCTATCACCATTTCATTCGATGACATGACGCATGAGTATCACAGATATGCCTATAGAATAGAGCACTGTGAAGCGGATTGGACCACTTCAGCCGAATTGTTTACAAGTGATTATTGTGAAGGATTTAACGACGGAAACACTATTGAGGATGTCAAAAATTCAATAAACACCAACATACTTTATACACACTATCGATTGAAAATACCAAATGAAAGATGTAATATAAAGATGAGTGGCAATTACCGTGTGACAATTTATGACGACAACACTTCTGAGGAGGTTGCCACTGCATGCTTCATGGTTGTAGATCAGCGTGTAGGATTGCAACTGGGAGCAACTACCAATACCGATATTGACACAAATGGATCACATCAGCAGATAGAAATGAAAATAAATTACGCAGGACTTAAAGTTAATAATCCTAGACTGGAAATTAAAACAGTAGTTATGCAGAACGGCAGATGGGACAACGCCGTAATAAATGCCGAACCACAATATATTATGGCTGACGGTTTGCAATGGACACACAACAAGCAGCTGATATTCAATGGAGGGAATGAATATAGAAAATTTGAGACACTTGACGTATCTCATGCAACAATGGGACTTGAATCGGTGAAATGGGACGGAAAAGATTATCATGCATATGTATGGACGGACGAGCCGCGCAACAGTTATGTATATGATGAGGATGCGGACGGAGCGTTCTATGTAAGAAACAGTGATAACATAGAGAACGATTATATATCGGAATATGTATATGTACATTTTGCCTTAAAAACACCTCCAACAGATAATGACATATATATAAATGGTGTATGGACAAATGACCAATTCCTACCAAAATACCGTATGATATACAATCCCCAAAACGGATTATATGAAAATGTACTATTGCTGAAACAAGGCTATTATTCGTATAATTATTTAGTAAAGAACGAAGATGGATGTTTTAGTCCACTTCAAAGCGAAGGTAACTTCTGTTACACTGAAAATAAATATCAATGCCTGGTATATTACAAGGCGGCAGGAGACAGGACTGATACTCTTGTCGGATATCAGCAGATAAGAATAAACTAAAAATTTTTATTTATAGACTTATATTGTCAGTTATTCTTTATACGTTTTATAAGTTTACCATTATAAGCAAATATCATCTCGACCATAAAACTGCTTGGAGAGTTAGGGATTCCAAGAATCGCAAAATAATGAATACCCTCATCATCTGCTTTATAAAATGTCATATCGCTGAAAACAGACTGCTTTAAATATTGTGGAGCAACCTGAGATGAAAAATCATTCTTAGTTATATTACTTGAGAATATTCGTTCTGCGCCGCAAAAAAGACTAAAGTGAATTATATTATCATAGTAAATATTGTACACTTCAACACCATCATCATTAAATGTTGCTTTAGGAACCTTATATGTCGTTGGATTTACCTGTACATAACAATGATATTTTTTTTCATTATAATATACAATGGTATCTTTTTTTATTAAACGGTTCTGATTTATGGAAACAACGGATCTTTTATTGAATAATTTCAGATAACTAGAATCATTACTTTTTACAAGTCGCATGTGCTCACCATTTTGATTGATAAATTCAAACAAATGTTTTGTCCGTTTAATTATAGGATATCTCATTTTGTTTGCTCCATACAATACAAACGAATCTTTTTCTACACGGAAATAAACAGGTACACTAGTAGTATCTGGAAAATAAACGGTGTCACCTTTTATTCTAAAGGCAACATCCTCATCATCTTCATTTATCCATATACCTTGCAATTCTTTTTTTGCAATGGTATTTTCTTTTACTTCCTCAACATCAGTGCGTGTCGTGCAACTGAACACAATAAGGAAAGTACATATTATCACAATAAGAGAAAATGCATGGTATCTCATCACACAAATGTCAATCAGTAATCTTCTTAAATAGACACATTAATCAAACAAATCTGCATTTCCTAAAGATTTGCCTTTCAAGTCTTTCTCACTCGTTTTCACGTCGCACGCCTCTATAGGCCATTTGATACCAATGGCTTCATCATTCCACCTTATACTAGCCTCATGTTCCGGGGCATAAACATTATCAACTTTATATGTAAAAATGGCTTCATTACTAAGCACAAGAAAGCCATGCGCAAACCCGCGTGGTATAAATAATTGTCGCTTATTATCTTCGCTTAATTCAACCATTACATATTTTCCAAATGTACTAGACGATTTACGTATGTCCACAGCAACATCTACCACACGGCCTTTTATCACACGGACTAATTTTGCCTGTGAAAATTCGCCTTTTTGGTAATGAAGACCACGCAATACTCCATAGCTAGATTTAGACTCATTATCTTGCACAAAAGTTATTTTCCCGATATACTCTTCAAACTCATCCTTTTTCCATGCCTCAAAAAAATAACCACGGGCGTCATTAAACACTTTTGGCTCAATGATCCAAACGCCATCAATATCTGTTTTTATGTATTCCATTATAATATAATCTGAAATATATTAAGCATTGTTTAGGAACCAAAACGTCCCCTACAAACGCAAAGATAATACAATTATATTGAATACCAAAATAAAAAATATTATTTAATTATACCATTCAACTTTTTAAAATATTTCGTTGGGAAAGTCATGTGTTTTTGTTAATTTTGCAAACGTGATTGAATTAGAAAGACATATAACAAAATTATTACTCACGAATGATTGTGTAATTGTTCCTGATTTCGGAGGTTTCATGACTCACCATATAGATTCTGTATATGATCATGAAGCAAGAATGTTTTATCCTCCATTAAGAACATTGGGATTTAATCCACAATTGAAAATAAACGATTCATTGCTCGTTCAATCGTACGTTGAAGTCTATGATATAAGTTATCCAGAGGCTCTCACTAGGATTGAAAATGACGTAACACGCTTGAAGGCCATACTTGAAAAAGAAGGCGAATATGAATTGTATGGTCTAGGAGTAATATACATACGCAAGGATGGTGGATACGAGTTCAGACCTTGCGAGGCGGGGATACTTACACCAAATTACTATGGCTTAAGTACATTTTCTGCACATATAATCGAAAATAAGAATATAGCATCGAATGACGAAGCTACCGTAAAAGGCAGCAAAGTGAAGACAATGCCAATAAGCTCAATCACTGAGAACGAAAACAAAAATAGTAAATCTAAAGAAAAAACAATAACACTTAATATTCCAATCTCTTCTTTAAAAGAGATTGCTGCAGCATGCATTATCTTTGTTCTATTTTTTCTTATTCCATCACCTATTGGAGATAATCATTCATCCAGCGTAACAAAAAGTAGAATAGATACAAATGTTCTTTGGGATATAATGCCAAAAGACATTACTATTGGAACTCCTGATTTTAAGTTGGTAGAAAAAAAACAAGACAAGGAAACAGAAAAGAAACAATTAACAAAAAACTCCAATAGTAATACGAAACATACATATTTCAGCATTGTTCTTGCAAGTAAAATTTCAAAGAAAAATGCTGAAAACTATGTGGATTTGTTACATAAGAAAGGATTTGAAAAAGCCAAGGTATATACAACATCGGGCGGTTCAAAAGTCATATATGATAAATTCTCCACACGCAAAGAAGCAAGCCGCGTTCTTAATATGCTGAACACGGATATAGATTTTTCTGATGCATGGATTACTAGTATAACAGAATAACAATGAAAAGAGTACGATGTCCCAAATGTGACAGATATGTGATTTTTGATGAAAACAGATACAAGGATGGCCAAAACCTCGTATTTGAATGTCCAAATTGTGGTAAACAGTTCAGTATACGAATTGGTGTTTCAAAATTGAATAATATACAACGCGAGGAGAATTTATCCGAGCAGCCGGATAATAATAAATATGGATATATTGTAGTAATAGAAAATATTTTTCATTACAAACAAATTATCCCATTAAAATTAGGGGAAAATACTATTGGACGTTATATGAAGGGTAGTAAAATTAATTGTCCTATTGAAACAAACGATCCAAGTATTGATATGACTCATTGCTCAATCACTGTAAAATCTGAGAAAGGAGCATTAAAATATATATTGAAAGACGGACCTAGTAATACCGGTACTTTTGTTGATAATGAGATTTTAAAAAACAAAGAATGCCGAGTTATACACAATGGTTCTTTATTTACAATTGGAGCAACAAGTATAATCTTACATACGCCGGAAGATATGTAACACATGTGTGACATTATAACTAAATGTCCATAATTTATATAATTTTGTAGCTTATCATCGCCTTTATAAAAGAAAATTTGTAACTTTGCAAAAATAGAGATATATCATTGATTTATGGTAAACATCAGAAATTAATATGATTCCATTGATGTTATTCTCGTTATTAGATAATTTATATATGAATGAAAGTTGCAATTTTAAAATATAATGCAGGTAACATATATTCCGTTATCAATTCATTAAAAAGATTAGGAGTATCACCCATTTTAACGGATGACATCCAAGAATTAACATCTGCAGATAGAGTGATTTTACCAGGACAAGGTGAGGCAAAATCTGTAATGACTTATTTATATTCCCACAATTTAGATAAAGTCATATACAATTTACGCCAACCAGTACTTGGAATATGTATCGGAATGCAATTAATGTGTCGTCATTCAGAAGAAGGTGATACTGATTGCCTCGATATATTTCATGTGAACGTGAAACGATTCGTTGCGCAATCACATTATGACAAAATACCAGCAGTCGGATGGAATGAAATATCAAATTTAAAATCTCCGCTATTCAAGGATTTTACCAAAAAAGAATTTGTCTACTTTATACATAGTTACTATGTACCACTATCTGATTATACAATTGCAGAAACAAATTATATATTGCCCTACTCTGCCGCATTAAATTATAATAACTTTTATGCTGTACAGTTTCATCCAGAGAAAAGTGGATATATAGGAGAAAAAATACTTAATAATTTTTTAAGCATATGATAAAATTAATCCCTGCAATTGATATAATAGATGGTAGATGTGTTCGCCTTACAAAAGGAAATTATAATGAGAAGACAATCTATCATGAAAATCCTGTTGATGTTGCAAAAGAATTTGAACAGCTGGGATTAACGCACTTACATTTAGTTGATCTTGACGGTGCTAAATCTGATCATGTCATAAACATTAATGTACTAAAAGCAATATCCACCCAAACAAATCTACATATTGATTTTAGCGGTGGCATAAAATCTGATAGTGATATAAAAGACGTTTTTAATAATGGTGCAAAGATGGTAACCATAGGCAGCGTTGCTGTGAATAATCCGGATTTATTTAATAAATGGATTAAAGAATATGGACCGCAAAAAATCATCTTAGGAGCAGACATTAAAAACGGAAGTATTGCAATTAACGGCTGGAAAGACGAAACAAAAAAAAGCATATATTCTTTTCTTGAACACTATATCAGTCTTGGAATTATAAATATATTATGTACAGACATAACAAAAGACGGGACTTTATCCGGACCAGCGTATAATTTATATACAGAGATATTAAGAAGATTCCCTGAAATTAATTTAATTGCTAGTGGCGGAGTATCTTCAAATGAAGATATTATAAAACTAGATAAATTAGGTGTTAAAGCCGTAGTATTCGGTAAAGCATACTATGAGCATAAAATCGATATAAAAACTTTAATGCAGTATGTATAACGGTCTGGCAAAAAGAATTATACCATGTCTTGATGTTAAAAATGGTAATACCGTAAAAGGTGTTAACTTCAAGAATCTACAGCTGGCGGGAGATCCTGTGCAACTTGCAAAACAATACAATGCTGACGGAGCAGACGAATTAGTATTCCTAGATATAACCGCTACTGTTGAGGGGAGAAAAACTTTCACTAAATTAGTATCTAGAATTGCAGAGGAAATAAATATTCCATTTGCTGTCGGTGGTGGCATAAATACCTTTGAAGATGTCGAAAGATTATTAGGTGCAGGTGCAGACAAAATAAGTATTAATTCTGCAGCCATCAATAATCCTAATATAATTGATAAAATAACGAATGCATTTGGATCACAGGTATGCATTTGTGCAATTGACGCCCGATTCGATGGTACGGACTGGTTTTGTTATATTAAAGGAGGAAGAGAAAAAACTTCATTAAAACTAATGGACTGGGCAAAAGAGGTTGAAGATCGAGGCGCAGGTGAAATACTATTCACGAGTATGAATCATGATGGTGTTAAAAACGGATATGCCAATGAAACATTAGCACAAATGTCTGAGCAACTTAGAATTCCGATAATTGCAAGCGGCGGTGCCGGTAAAAAGGAAGACTTCCTGAATGTATTTAATATTGGAAAAGTTGATGCTGCCCTTGCTGCAAGTGTCTTTCATTTTGGTGAAATTAAAATACAGAATTTAAAACGCTATCTTTTAGATAATGGCGTAAAGGTAAGACTTTAAAAAATAATCATAAAATATATGAAAATTGACTTTGAAAAGATGAACGGTCTTGTTCCGGCAATCATACAAGATGCTAAGACAAAAAATGTACTGATGCTTGGTTACATGAACGAAGCTGCATATAAAAAAACGTTAGAAACAAAACATGTAACGTTTTGGAGCAGATCAAGAGATTGTTTATGGACTAAAGGCGAAACATCCGGTAATATACTTGAATTGGTAAGTATAAATATTGACTGTGATAACGATACTTTATTAGTAAAAGTCCACCCTACAGGCCCTGTATGCCATACAGGAAGTGATACGTGTTGGCAAGAATCCAATAAAGATTGTGATACTTCATTTTTATCAGAACTACAGGAATTCATATCAAAAAGATATGAAGAACAATCAGAAGGCTCTTACACAACATCCTTATTTAAGGCTGGAATAAACCGTATGGCTCAAAAAGTTGGAGAAGAAGCTGTTGAGGCTGTAATCGAGGCGACAAATGGTACCGATGAACGATTAATTTATGAATGCTCTGACTTAATCTATCATATGATTGTCCTTCTGACAAGCAAAGGACTAAGCATAAATGACGTTATCAAAGAATTAGAAATAAGGCATAGTCCATCATGGCATAAACATTAATTTCATATAAGAATATGTTAGTTGATTATCAGCAAGTAAATATATACCAAGGTGACGAATTGATATTGAAGGATGTCAATTTTTCTGTAGATACAGATCAATTCATATATATTATAGGTAAAGTCGGATCAGGAAAAAGTTCTTTGCTTAAAACTATGTATTGTGAACTCGATCTTTCAATTAGCGAGACAGGAAAAGCAGAGGTTCTTGGACGCAACCTCTTAACCCTTAAACGTCGTGATATTCCGTCTTTAAGAAAAGAAATGGGAATTATATTTCAAGATTTTCAATTATTGCATGATAGAAGTGTATTTAAGAATCTACAATTTATCTTACAGTCTACCGGTTGGAAATCAAATAAAGATATCAATAACAGGATAGATCAGGTCCTTTCAGAGGTTGGTATGTTGGATAAAAAAGATAAATTTCCGCACGAACTGTCTGGAGGCGAACAACAGCGCATAGCTATCGCAAGAGCCGTGCTTAATACACCTAAAATAATAATTGCTGATGAACCGACAGGAAATCTAGATCCGGATACAGCAAACAATATTGTTGAACTATTAAGAAAAATCACAGAAACAGGAACTTCTGTTGTTATGTCTACACATAATATCTCTATGTTAAAAAAATATCCTGGAATTATTTATAAATGTGAAGAAGGCTCTTTGATTAATATAACAAATAAATATTATAACAAATAATTATTGCAATATAAAATATACCAAGAATATAACATAAAAAAATTACAAATATGAAGATAATGAAATTTGGTGGAACCTCAGTCGGTTCACCGGAAAGAATAAAAGCTGTTGCGGCAATGGTTGCAGAGAAGACGGAGCATCCTGTATTCGTAGTTCTTTCAGCAATGTCTGGAACGACCAATTCACTTATTGAAATTTCCAATTATTTATATAAGAAAAATACTGATGGAGCTAATGAGGTTATAAATAACCTTGAAAAGAAATATAAACAACATGTAGAAGAATTATATTCTACGGATAAATATAAAAATCTGACACTAGATTTCCTCCGTAATGAATTCAACTATCTGCGTTCATTTACAAAAGATCTTTTCACCAGTTTTGAGGAAAAGAATATAATAGCTCAGGGTGAGATAATAAGTACTAACATGATGACCAATTATTTATTGGAGAAAGGCGTCAAAGTCGTACTGTTATCCGCACTTGACTTTATGCGTACGGATAAAAACGCTGAGCCTGATTTACATTATCTTAAAGAAAAACTTTCTGTTGTAATGAAAGAGAATCAAGGCTATAGTGTTTATATTACCCAAGGATTTATATGTCGAAATGCATATGGTGAGGTTGATAATCTGCAAAGAGGAGGCAGTGATTTTACCGCATCCTTAATTGGTGCTGCACTTCCTGCAGATGAAATACAAATATGGACCGATATTGATGGTATGCATAATAATGATCCTCGTATCGTCGATAAAACAGAGGCAATACACCAACTTAATTTTGAGGAAGCAGCAGAATTGGCTTATTTCGGCGCAAAGATACTTCATCCAACATGTGTACAGCCAGCTAAATATGCAGGGATACCTGTACGATTGAAAAATACTATGGATCCGACAGCAGAAGGAACCATTATTGATAATGTATTGATAAAAGGTAAGATCAAGGCTGTAGCAGCAAAAGACAGCATTACTGCAATTAAAATAAAATCCAGCAGAATGTTATTTGCTACTGGATTTTTACGCAAAGTATTTGAAATATTCGAAAGTTATCAGACACCAATAGACATGATTACAACAAGTGAAGTTGGTGTATCAATGAGTATAGATAATTGTACACATCTGAATGAAATTGTCGACGAATTAAAAAAATATGGTACTGTCACTGTTGATACAGATATGTGTATAGTATGTGTAGTTGGTGATCTTGATTGGAGTAATATCGGTTTTGAAACCCTTGCACTCGATGCTATGAAGGATATTCCAATTCGCATGATATCTTACGGTGGCTCCAATTATAATATTTCTTTCTTAATTAAAGCTTCTGATAAAAAGCGTGCCCTCCAGCAATTAAGTGAGATTTTGTTTAAAGAAAAATAATCATACTAAAATGAGTCATAATTTTCCAATTAATAAATTTAACAATGTAAAAACGCCTTTTTATTATTACGATAGCGAACTATTGCGTGATACCCTAAGTTCATTGCAAAAAGAAATCGCTAAGCATGATAATTATTGTATGCATTATGCAATAAAGGCAAATTCTAACCCTAAGGTATTAAAGATAATTGCTCAGTATGGATTTGGCGCAGATTGTGTAAGTGGAGGAGAAATCCGAGCTGCCATTAACGCCGGAGTTCCTGCTTCAAAAATTGTTTATGCTGGTGTAGGTAAAAGCGATTGGGAAATAAATCTTGGTTTGGACAATGACATATTCTGCTTTAATGTGGAGAGTTTAGCTGAATTAGAGGTTATAAGCGATCTGGCATCACAACGGAATAAAATAGCAAACGTTGCATTCAGAATAAATCCAAACGTCGGCGCTCATACACACGCAAACATTACAACTGGACTTGCCGAAAATAAATTCGGCATAGCAATGGATGATCTGGATTCGATAATGGAAGAGTCTAAGTCATTAAAAAATATAAACGTTATTGGACTACATTTTCATATCGGATCACAGATTCTTGATATGTCAGATTTCATTGCATTATGCAATAGAATAAATGATATTCAAGACAAATTGGAGCAGCAGGGAATCGTATTAAGCAATATAAATGTCGGCGGTGGACTGGGAATCAATTACGAATATCCAGACAAAGAGCCGGTACCTGACTTTGCCGGATATTTTTCCACATACGCAAAACATCTGCGCTTGCGTCCGGAGCAGAAGGTTCACTTTGAATTAGGAAGATCAGTTGTTGGACAATGTGGTTCACTTATCACCCGTGTGCTTTATGTCAAAAAAGGTTCGTACAAGAAGTTTGCAATTGTCGATGCCGGAATGACAGATCTCATACGTCCCGCATTGTACCATGCATATCATAAAATAGAGAATCTCAGCAACAATGATGAGATGGAAAAATATGATGTCGTAGGTCCGATATGTGAATCAAGTGATGTCTTCGGCAAAGACATAGAACTCAATAAATGCCATCGTGGAGATATCATAGCCATGCGTTCTGCCGGAGCATATGGTGAGGTGATGGCGAGTCAGTATAATTGTAGAGAACTTCCTAAAGGGTATATAACAGAAGAATTATGATTAATGCCTTTTCTATAGCAATAGGCCTATTATTAATTTTACTTTCACTTATCACGCCTCTTCTGAATCCGTTTTTCAGAAAGGTAAGAAAGAGTGATATAAAAGACTCTGACGACGGTTACACCGGAACAGAATCCGATATATCAGTTCTTCTGTTAGCATATGATGAGCCTCAAGAATTGCAGAATTGTATTTCTGCAATTCTTGAGCAAAATTATAATCATAATCTTGAAATTATTGTAATCATAGAAAAAGGAGATGCGTATGCAGAAAACATACTCAGCGGTTTTCATGATGACAAACGTATATATGTAACTTTCATACCCTCCAGATCTTTATTCATGAGCAGACAAAAACTCGCCATCTCATTGGGTGTGAAAGCTGCTCATAATGAATGGATAACAGTAATAAAATCAACAGATAGGCCAGTATCATCGAATTGGTTGTCTTCACTTTCCAAGCATTTTAATAAAGAAACATCCCTTGTTATCGGATATGCTAATTATGAGCAAGACACAAAATCATATTATAGATTTTTGCATCTTCGCAACTTGTTGTATCTATTTAATATAGCTCAACATAAAACTGCATATCGTGCAGGTAGTCCAAACATTGCTTTCCGTAAGACTGTGTTTATAAATGGCGACGGATATCGTGATAATCTTCAGCTGATACACGGTGAGTTTGATTTCATTATAAATAAATATGCGGAAAAAGGCAATACTTCTGTAGAAATCTCTCCAGAAGCATTTATTAGAGAAGAAAAACCGACAAAAAAAGAATGGAATAACAGACAGATTGCATTATTTTATATGCGTAAGATTCTCAACAGATCCTTATCATATAAAATATGTTATGCTATGGATCTTTTTATGATGTATATTAATTATATTGCAATAATAGCAATGATAATATATTCATCTATATATAAGAACTACCTGCTTTTGTCTGTTTCCATACTCGCATTGATACTGACTGTAATACTTCGAACAATTATTGCCAAGAAATCGTTTAAACAATATAAGGAACACATATCATGCATAAAAGTCATACCATATGAGATTTCTCTGTTATTCCACGATTTAAGGTCCTTATTCAAATACTTGGCATCTGATAAGAATGATTTTACAACTCATAAAGTATGAGAATACAATATATTATTACAGGCAAACGTCATAAAGACGATATGAATAGCACAAATATTCATTTTATGACATTGTTGCAAGAATATATATGTAAGTATGATTATGTAGATATTGTTGATCACGCTCCGGATATTGCTCACGTATGTGGAAATTGGAATATAGAAACAATAAGACAGATCAAGAAAATAATTCAGAATGAGATACCTGTAATATTCACTTCTTGTAATGGTCTTAATGATTTCTCGGGTAATATACAAAGGTATCAATCTCTCATTATGAGAGATCTTATACGTAATGTGTCTGCAATACATGTGTGTGGCATTATAGAAAAAGAAAAGATTCAGCATGTATGTCCTGACTCTTGCATTTATGTTGTCTCCAACCCTGTAATTTCAAATACTACGGATGCAAACAACATGACATCGTTAATGCTAAAAACATATAATAGCATTATAAACAATTATGATAAGAGAAAGAAAGAAACAATAAAATCGATAATACATGCACAATATACAAAGGATGATGAAATATTTGAGATATGTTCAAGATTTCTATATATAAAATATCTTTTACATAAAGGAAATATTCCTATAGATACTCTTAAAGAAACATCATCAATGATGATAACGAAGCAGTATGACGAAGACGAGATGGAGAAACTGATTAAAAAATTAGGAATCTACGATTTTGTTTCTTCTTTATTACATGCTATGAATATAAAGACGGGGCTTACAGAAGGTTTCATGCCGATAGAAAGTTCTAATAATAAGCTTTCAGAGACAATAATAGATACAATAACAGGAAATTGAGTAATATTTATGGAAATAAAACAATATATGCACTCATACGATATGAAATATTTGCAACTGTTGTCACAATCGTTTACAAATATTTCAGAGGCAAGCACTGAGATAATAAATCTGCAGGCGATACTCCATCTTCCGAAAGGTACCGAACATTTTCTTGCCGATATACATGGAGAGCATGAAGCGTTCCTCCATATATTAAAAAACGCATCCGGAAATATCAAACGCAAAGTCAATGAGATTTACGGGAACACAATGCTCGAATCTGATAAACGCGAGCTTTGCACTTTAATATATTATCCTGACCAAGAACTTGAAATTATAAAAGCATCCGGAAGAGACATAAACGACTGGTATCATATCACAATACATCACCTTGTATCAATATGTAAATTGGTTTCCAGTAAATACACACGCTCAAAAGTACGCAAAGCCTTACCGGAGGATTTCAGCTATATTATTCAGGAACTGTTACACGAACATACTGAAGACGCAGACAAAGCTGCATATGTAAATGTCATTATTGACACAATCATATCAACAGGCAGGGCTGATGACTTCATAATTGCTATCTCAAACGTTATCCAAAGACTGGCAATCGATCAATTACATATTTTGGGAGATATCTATGACCGCGGACCAGGCGCCCATATCATCATGGATAATCTTTCTTCTTATCATAGTTGGGATATACAGTGGGGCAATCACGACATTCTTTGGATGGGTGCACTGGCCGGTAACAAGGCGTGCATATGCAATGTCATCAGACTTTCGCTGCGTTATGCCAATATGGTAACTCTTGAAGATGGCTACGGCATAAACCTGCTTCCTTTGGCAACATTTGCAATGGATACATACAAAGACGATCCGTGTGAGGAGTTCATGCCAAAAATATATGGAGACTCAAAAGACTTTGATGAGAAATCACGGCGTCTTACAGCCATGATGCATAAAGCCATTACAATAATACAGTTTAAAGAGGAGGCTGCCATATATCAATGCCATCCTGAATGGAACATGACAGACAGGATTCTGCTTTCAGACATTGATTATGACAGAGGAACCATAAATATAAACAATAAGGAATATAAGCTGAAAAGCAACAACTTTCCTACAATAGATCCTTCCTGTCCATACAGACTTACAGAAGAGGAGGCATCGCTTATGGAAAAGTTATGTCATTCTTTCCAAATAAGTGAAAAGCTGCATAAGCACATACGTCTCATGTTGCAGCACGGTTGTATGTATTCTGTATATAATAACAATCTGCTGTTTCATGCTTCCATACCTCTCAACGACGATGCCAGCTTAAAACAGGTTGAAATAAAACCGGGATACAAATATTCCGGACGCGAGTTGTTCAATCAGATAGGAATGATGATCAGGACCGCATTCCAGGACGATTCCCTGCCGGAAGACAAAGCCTATGCAACTGATTATTTTCTTTATCTCTGGTGTGGGCCGAACAGTCCGTTGTTTGACAAATCAAAGATGGCCACCTTTGAGCGCTATTTCATTGAGGATAAGGAAACTCATTACGAGGAAAAGGGCAATTATTTCAAATTCCGCGATAATGAGGAGGTAATAGACAGAATAATGGACGCCTTCAATATAAAGGGCAAAAATCGTCATATCATCAACGGACATGTACCGGTACACGTAAGGAACGGTGAGACACCAATCAAGGCAAACGGAAAATTAATGGTGATTGACGGAGGATTTGCACAGGCTTATCACAAAGAAACCGGCATTGCAGGGTACACACTGATATACCATAGTCGTGGTTTCCAGCTTGTACAGCACGAACCATTTACAAGTACGGCAGACGCGATACAGCAATGTACTGATATTAAAAGCACAACCCAGATTGTTGAAATGTCCTCTCATCGCATGCTGGTGGCAGATACTGATATCGGTATAGAGTTAAAGAAACAAATATCTGACCTGGAGAAGCTCCTCTATGCATACAGACACGGACTTATAAAAGAGGTCATACGAAATAAATAGAATAACAAGAATTTGGTGGACTGATATGTCTTTGGACGTGAGCTCGACGAATTTAGAACAATATCTGTCATTAATCGTTCTCACAACAACACGACTATTCCGGGAAAGACTACGGTATGCTACAATTGTATGAGATTAACAATAGAATTAGCTATTGCAGGCTGGCAAAATCATAATCTTTCCCGTGCATTGTAATTTTTTGTTCAGCAAAACCAAAATAATAAAAATGGCTGGTACTTAGAAATAAGTATCAGCCACATTTTTTATCTTACTAAAAGTTTTATAACATATAATAAATTCTATAACCTTTTGGTGACCATAGCGCGATTATTATTTGGATTTTCAGTACCATAAAGATACAACATCTTTGTTAATCGCATATTTACATGAATTCACCATTCATCGAACTCACGTCAAACAACAAATACAAAGAAGCTATCATACAATATCACCAGACTTCAATAATTCGTCAAGAGTTACATCACCGTGCGACTTCATATATTTGTCAATCTTATTCACATAATCTGTATTAAACACGTTTCTGCCAGCCACTTTATTTACCGCCCACATTATTTTTGCTGCGTGAATTTCCCTACCCTTCCTTGACGGTGATTTTACTGACTTATAAGGATATAGACTTAAAAGATAGAAACTTATACAATCTGAGACAATGTATTCACGAGACATGAATTTACATTGCTTCTGCGTATAATACTTTTTATAAATAGGATAATCAGCCCCAAGATATTTGTCCAAGAAGATACCAATTGCTCCATCCACAACAATAACGCTTTGATCTAAAGACCCTATCTGAGAGTAGATATAAGGTAGCTTCACCCCAGGAATAAGTTCCCGAAGCTTTTTGAATGCTTTCTTAAACTCTTTGTTTATATCTGACATATCTGCATACTGCAGTTCCACATCAGAAATAATTTTCTGTAAGAGAGTATCTTGGTAATAATTAAGAAACTTGCTGTTTATCTCAGGATCGCTGATCTCACCAAGCTGTAACACGTCTTCTATCAATATACGCGTTTCCCTTGGATAATCTGTATTAAGCTGTTGCAATGCTGCAAAATCACCCGTTGTGAGATAACGCGTCTCAATACGATCGTAACGCTTCACCTCAATACGTCCATTTGCTCCCTCATCATTCTGCTTCAATTTTATTCCACATGATACGAACAGAAACAGAAGCACAAATGATATTATATGATATAAAGTTTTCACTAATAGAGATATAACATTGCAATAAACCTATACAAAAATACTAAAAAATATTTTCAAATCCAAATATTCCTCTAAAACAAGTTAAAATTTTAACTAAAATCTTTATTTTTGGTTTATTTTATTGAATTTGGACAAAAATTCTTAATCAATTATAGATCACTGAATTTGTGTATGCCTCTAAAATAGAATTGCCATAACAACGACTTCTCATAAAGGCCGGCAATAGTCTTTACACGACGTTTTTTCTGAATATTAAGCCTGTCATTTTTAAATTCCGGAAGCCACTTACAGAAATCACGCCTTGCCTTTAAGACAGCCTTAAATTCGCCAAAATTATGATCAACCATCAGCATCTTGAATGCCGCCACATAATCCAAAATAAAGCGCATGAACATGACCTTGCTTAAATCAGAATCTTCCGTATTCTTATACAACATAGTAAGATTGTTTCTGAAATTAAGATAGGTTTTCATCGGATTACTCTTAGGCAGTGTGCCGCCACCGACATGATACACTATGCTTGCCGGAACACAATATATCTTACGCCCCATTATACGCATTCGCCAGCATAAATCAATCTCTTCATTGTGCGCGAAGAATCGGGGATCAAAGCCTCCTGCATTCCAGAAGTCACTACTACGCACCAACATACATGCACCTGTTGCCCACAAAATCTCAGTAATATTATTATATTGTCCGGTATCTATCTCCACCTTATTAAATATACGGCCACGACAAAACGGATAACCATATTTATCAATAAAACCACCGGCTGCTCCCGCATACTCGAACATATCACGATTAAACATCGACAAAATTTTGGGTTGGCATGCGGCACACTCAGAATGAGCATCCATAAATGAAACAAGAGGATCAAGCCAATGCGGAGTCACCTCGACATCACTGTTTATCAACAGATAATACTCGGCATCCATCTGTCGCAAAGCTCTATTATATCCATCAGCAAAGCCATAATTTTTATCAAGCATTATAGTCCGTACATTCGGATAGGTGGTTCTGACATAGTCCATGGAATCATCAGTAGAAGCATTATCTGCGACAACAACTTCAGCAGCACCATCAGACGAATACTTTATAACAGAAGAAAGATAACTTTGCAGCATTTTCTTCCCATTCCAATTCAATATTACAATTGCTACTTTCATAATATATTTGCCTTTAATGCTGTTTTTTGACTATTAAAACCACCTAATCTGACATTAATCAACTGATTATCGTATGCCTCAATACACTCTGACGGTGAAAGCTCCACGCGTATGTAGTTACGAGTGAATCCATGCATTGCTTTTCCTTTCGAGGCTTTCTCAAACAACACCTCCGCATCCTGCCCAATATGTTTCTCATAAAAGGCATCCCGCTTCATATCGCTGAGCTCCAACAAACTCCGACAGCGCTCTTTCTTTTCTTTTTCAGACACAATATAAGGAATCTTCAAGGCAGCCGTACCCGGACGTTCACTATAAGGGAATACATGAAGTTGGGTAACATCCAGATTTTTCAGAAAATCATAACACTCCTCAAAATGCTCAGGGTGCTCACCTCTGCAACCAACCATGACATCCACACCGATAAATGCGTCCGGCATCAATTGCTTTATGACATTTATCTTATGTGCAAACAATTTCTTATCATACCTTCTGTGCATCAAGCGTAACACCTCGTCAGAACCGCTCTGTAACGGTATATGGAAATGAGGCATGAAAGCCCTGCTATTTGCACAATACTCTATAAGTTCATCATCAAGCAGATCCGGCTCCATACTGCTTATTCTGAATCGTTTTATTTCCTCGACTTGGTCAAGCGCTTTTACAAGATCTATAAAGCGTTCATGTGTAGTCTTGCCAAAATCACCGATGTTAACTCCGGTCAGGACAATTTCCTTACCACCCTCCTCTGCCGCATGTCGGGCTTGAGCGACAAGCGAGCTGATGTCTGGATTTCGAGAAAAGCCTCTTGCATAAGGTATCGTACAATATGTGCAGAAATAGTCACATCCATCCTGTACCTTAAGGAAATAACGTGTACGGTTACCTCTCGAACAAGACGGAGCAAATGTCTTTATATCCTTTGTCTTGACCGAAAAATACTGATGCAGATTTGTTTTCTCTTTGGACGTGGTCTCATTCAGACTTTGTTTTTTCGTCCATGCATCATTAAGAAAATCAATCAGCATTGCCTTTTCGTTTGATCCGAGCACCAGGTCCACACCATCTATCTTACTGACCGTTTCAGGTTGAAGCTGCGCATAACAACCTGTCACAACAACAAGTGCACCGGGATTATTTCTTACCAAGCGGTGAATGGCCTGCCGGCATTTATGATCTGCCACATCAGTTACCGAACATGTATTAATAAGACATATATCTGCGACCTCCCCTGTCTCGGCGCTTCTCACTCCCATGTCGCTCAACATTTGTGCAAATGTTGAAGTTTCTGAGAAATTCAATTTACATCCGAGAGTATAATATGCCGCTATTTTACCTTGAAAAACAGAACTATCTATCATTTATATTACATTTGGAAATACAAAAGTAATAAAAAACTCAAAAGTATCTTCATTATTATATATGAATAAACACCATATTTTTACTTTATAGTAAGAATATCATAGAATGATAATATATAATTAAAGGTCATAATAATTGTCTTTGAATAAGCGCGAATATCCGTTAACATTTATTATCATTTCGAAACCATCTGAATATCAAGCAGTTAGAAAAAAGTTACACAAAAGACAAAAAAAAAATCAAAAAAAATGATGTTATAAGAAAAAAATGCTTACCTTTGCAACGTTTTAATAAACAAATGATTGTTTTACAGATTTAAAAAGCAAAGAAAATGAAGAAATTAGTTTTAATGTTCGTAGCTATCGCAGCTATCTCATTCGCATCTTGTGGTAACAACACAAAAACAGCTGCAACAAACGCTGATTCACTGTCTGACACAGCAGCAGTAGAAGACACAGTTGCTCCTGCTGACTCTTTGACAGGTGACAGCCTCTAATCAAGAGCTAGAACAAAAAATGAGAGATTGACCGCCAGACCTAGTCTGACGGTTTTTTTTGTGCCACACAACCAACAAAATCAGGATTGTTATAATCAATAAATATCCTATCAACATTTGAAAGCCTCAGTATGGTGACACTTCATTTATTGCCAGTATAATTTCATATTATAAAACCGGAAAACATAGTTAGCTTCTTTCCAAATCTTAATGTCAGCCATTTTTGAAGAAAACTAAAGCAATCAACTTACAATTTTTCTTGACTCAATTTTGACAGAATAAAAGCAGAAAATAGATATAAGAGGAAGTTAAATCCGATATTATAAAGGCTAGTTCATCCTGTACAGTCTTTACATCTACCCTATTTGTAGTCCGAAATAATTAATCTGACGTTCTAATAATGCCCATTTTAGCCTCTGATTATACCCACCTTAGGGCGTGATTTGGTTCATTTCAGAGCCTGATATGGGCTTAACTGCATGATGAAACAGTGCTTATTCCTTGGCTGAGAAATAATTTTTAAATGTAAACCATTAGTATTCAATATATTGTGAAAATCTTTCATAATTCACATATTTGCGCCCGATGGAAAGTCAGCCCGTAAATACTCGCTTATTTTTTAGGGTAGAACAGAAAACTCATACGAAAAATCACCGGGTACTGAAAATCTGGAAGTATACCACCGACACCACCCTTTCTGCAGAAAAAGTACAATGCTTATTACAGATTAGAGTCATGGTTTCCAATCTTAATCGATCTATTGCTTTTTTACAGAGCTAATTCATATCATAAGAAGCGTTATATCACAAAGAATAATAAACAGAGTTGAAGCTACGATAAACATGCTACGTGTTTTTTACATATTATAACGTGAGTTCGATATAAAATCAAAAAATAGAAAGTTGTCTGTCATTGACAAAA